>AUXO016866732.1_pt1 | contig 16480 bp, 14 predicted proteins | sample 768731 | NCBI WGS metagenome assembly AUXO01 (sample SAMN02715735, study PRJNA202380) | gut metagenome | biome: sheep rumen | host: Ovis aries | place: New Zealand: Palmerston North
CCATTAAGAGCAAATGCCTGAGCATCTTCATTTACACAGCTCTTCATAGCTTTGTTCTTGCAGATTTCTGTAACAGCCTTTGCTACGTCAGCACCTGTGTACTTTCCATCTGTTGAATTCCAGTTACAGATATTCTTTCCGTCATCGCCAAGCTTCATCTCAAGGCCTGCACCAGCAAAGAATCCGTATAAGTACCATGCACCTGAAACTTCCATACCTACTGTCTTACCCTGTTTTTCAGCAGCTGCAAGAAGTGAATCCCAGCTCTTAACATCATCTTCTGTTAAGTACTGCTTATTATAGAAAAGGAAATATCCATTTGAAGCTGTAAGTGGATATGCATAAAGTTTACCATCCTGTGAAGCAGCTTCAACTGTTGATGCTGCATTAGTCTCTGATGGATTGTAAGTATATGTAGCTTCAATACTCTGAAGAGCTCCTGCATTAACAAGATCTCTTAACTGATCATCAGGGAAAACAAAAAGATCAGCTGCAGCTTCAACGTCTGAAAGAACATCATCTTTACAATTTGCTTCTGACTCAGCACCGATTGTAATATTAAATGTAACATCAGGATACTGCTTCTTAAAATCTTCTACGATCTCAGCCATAACTTTCTGATAAGCCTCTGTCTCTGAGCACCAGAGTGTAAGATTAACTGGATCTTTTGTTGAACTGATAAGAGCTGCTACTGCATCATCATTATTTGAATCAGCAGTTGTGCTGGTTGCATTATTCCCGCTATTAGCAACTTCAGCTCCTTTCTTATCTGTGTCCTTTGCACCACAACCTGCAAGTGCTGTTACTGCCATGGCTGAGCTAAGCAGTATACCTAAAGCCTTCTTTTTCATATAACATCCTCCTTTTTAACTATGAAAATAGTTTCCATATAACTACAAATTATGTATTAATTTATTATCATTTGTAGTACTTACATGTTAATTATTGTATGTCCAGGGTTTATTTTCAAGGGAAAACATGGTTGTTATGCTATTTTCATTAGGAAACCGCTACACTATTTTCTTTCTTTTGTGCACTTTTGATAAGTAAAATATGGTATTATACATACAATATGATTATTTTCACATACAAATTAAATTTCATCTGTTTCAGCTGATATATATCAGCAATTAAAGGAGGTTAAAGTTATGCCTACAACCATTAAAGATGTAGCCGAACGTGCAGGGGTTTCTGTTTCAACGGTATCAAAAGTATTAAATGATTGGAAAACAATTTCCCAAACTACTAAAGAAAGAGTAAATCTTGCTATCAAAGAGCTTAATTATACACCCAACTCAAGAGCTGTAAGTTTTGCCAGAGGTGTAACAAAAAACATTATCTATCTTACTTCTCTTGGTAAAGGAGAAGCTTATACAAATCCTCATATGTTCGATATCATGTGTGGTACATTTTCAAACCTGGCAAAACAGGGCTTTTCAATGACAATGATGGATATTTCAGATGAAAGTCATCCTAAGGAAACAGTTTCAGAAATAATTGCAAGAAAAAGCGCAGACGGGATTATAATACACGGATCGGTTATCAATCAGGATATAGCAAATTTGATTATTAATAACAATTTTCCTCATATTGTTATAGGGCATCCCGAGTTTGATAACAGGTTATGCTGGATAGATACAAATCATATGCTGGCCGGACAATATGCAGCTGATTATCTCTCAAATCACAATGTTATGCCTGTTTCTTTTATTGCTGGAAAAAAGACAGATTTCATATCAAAAGAAAGAGAAAAAGGCTTTAAGACCATAATGCTTAAACATAGAAATCGTGTTACTTCAGAATATGTTATCTACACTTCTTCTACCTGGCAGGAAGGTTACGAAGCAGCCAAAAAACTTCTTACAATGGAAAATCCTCCTAAAGCCATCGTCTGCGAGAATAATACTCTTGCTGTAGGAGCATCCAGAGCCATACAGGAACTTAAACTTAGAGTACCTGAAGACTTATTCTTCCTTACTTTTGACGTTTATCCATATACAACCATCATCGATCCTACTCCTACAATAATAGATATAAACGTCTATGATATGGGTCTTCAGGCTGCAGATATGATCGTTAGAAAAATTGAAAATCCATCACTTATGATACAGAGTTACACCACTCTTCCTGAAGTAATAGAAATATAAAAGAAATGCCCTGTTACCAATAGTAACAGGGCATTTCCCACTCATAACTCTCTAATCTATACTCTGGCTCTTGGATGAGCCTTCTCATATACTTCTTTTAAATGTCTCTCCTTAGATCTAAGATAGATCTGAGTTGTTGATATATCTGAATGACCAAGCATTTCCTGGACAGCTCTTAAATCAGCACCATTGTTTACCATATGAGACGCAAATGAATGTCTGATGATATGTGGAGTTATATCTTTATCAACTCCAGCTTTCTTAGCATAGGACTTTAGTAACTTCCAAAATCCCTGACGTGACATTGATCCGCCTTTCATATTAGTAAAAAGGTAATCTGAATCTTTACAGATTCTTGGATGCACTTCTTCTAAGTATCTGCTAAGAGATTTCTTTGCAGCAGCATCTATTGGAATTATTCTTGATTTGCCATTATCAACGCATTCAATAAAGCCAAGATCGATGTTACAATTATTTGTCTTAAGATTAATAAGTTCTGTAACTCTTAATCCTGTAGCATATAACAACTCAAGCATAGCCTTATCTCTGATAGCTTTTGGAGAATCTCCTGTGGGCTGACTTAAAAGCAGATCCACTTCAGAAATAGTAAGTGTCTCTGGAACTGCCTTAACAACCTTAGGCGCTTTAATAGTCTCTGTAGGATTACCCTTTATCACACCATTACTCAGAAGATAAATAAAGAATGATCTGATACTTGCTACATTTCTTGAAACGGTAGCTGAACTCATTCCTTCACTTTCAAGATGTAAAATATAAGAATTAAGAGACGTAGCATTTATACTGTTAACATCTCTGATATCCCTTTTATAAAAATAGTCCCTCATCTTATAAAGATCTCTTCTATAAGATTGAACTGTGTTTTCACTTGAATGTTTATTAACTTTTAAATATGAGATATAGCCTTCAATTAGATTTTCCATTACATTCCCCGCCAAGTTATATATTCTTAAGATAGATTTAGTATAAATATAAATTTACATAAAATCAATAAAAATTTTTCTGTCAACCTGGCAAGAAAGCCTTGAAAACAGGCGTTTTCGTAAACATTTTCTACAAAATTGTGTGGGTTACATAAACCCCTCCACAAAATATAGTTACTAGAACCTTGTTAAAAAAATTTTATTTAAATATTACATTTTTATTTAAAGCGTAATAAAGAATCGCAATAATTGTCTTACTGTCACAGATTTCCCCCTCGTTTATCATATGAAGAGCCTTATCTAAAGAGATTGTAACAATTTCCATAAATTCATCCGGATCTCTTCTGATGCAGCCTTTTTTTAAATCTGAACCTATGTAAACCATTGTTCTTTCACTGAATAATCCAACTGAACCAATAATATTATTTACCGCTACTAACCTACCAGGAATATACCCTGTCTCTTCCTCTGCTTCTCTTATTGCAGCCTCATGATAATCTTCCCCTTCATCTATAGAACCTGCAGCAATTTCTAGGTCACACCTATCTAAAGTGATCCTGTATTGTTTAATAAGAATAAGATCTCCATTCTGATCAATAAGAAGTACCCCTGCTCCATTTTTATTCTCTACATAATCATAAAAGACATGCTTTCCATCCGGTCTTTCATACTCATCAATATAAACCTTAACTCTATTTGCTTTATATTTAAGTGTTCTGTTAATACGTTTGAAATCTAAATCTGACATAAATCCCCCTTAGTTAAAAAAAGTGGAACAAGAATTTCTTCAAGTTCCACTTAATTTCATTATTTAGCGTAATCAGTAACTCTGGATTCTCTGATAAGACTAACTTTGATCTGACCTGGATATTCAAGTTCATCCTCAATCTTCTTAGAAATGTCTCTAGCAAGAATGATCATCTCATTATCGTTAACCTGTTCAGGAACAACCATAACTCTGATTTCTCTACCAGCCTGAATAGCAAAGGATTTATCAACACCCTTAAATTCATTAGCGATAGCTTCAAGCTTTGTAAGTCTTGTTGTATAAGTCTCAAGAGTTTCACGTCTTGCACCAGGTCTTGCAGCTGAAATAGTATCTGCAGCCTGCACAATGCATGCAATAAGTGTTTCTGGCTCGCAATCACCATGATGTGAAGCAACTGCATTTACAACTGTAGCATTCTCTTTGTATTTTCTACAAATATCAACACCAATAGTAACATGTGAACCCTCAAGTTCGTGGTCAACAGACTTTCCAATGTCATGAAGAAGACCTGCTCTCTTAGCAAGTTTAACATCTGCACCGATCTCACCAGCTATGATTCCACTCAGCTGAGCTACTTCTACAGAATGCTTTAATGCGTTCTGTCCATAACTTGTTCTGAATTTCATTCTACCAAGAAGTTTAATGATTTCTGGATGTAATCCATGTACACCAACTTCAAGTGCTGCAGCTTCACCTTCTTCACGCATCTTGTTTTCAACTTCTTTTTGAGCCTTCTCAACCATCTCTTCAATTCTAGCTGGATGAATACGGCCATCAACAATAAGCTTTTCAAGAGCAACACGAGCAACCTCTCGTCTTACTGGATCAAAACTTGATAAAACAACTGCTTCTGGTGTGTCATCAATGATAAGATCAACACCGGTAAGATTTTCAAGAGTACGGATATTTCTTCCCTCACGTCCAATGATTCTTCCCTTCATCTCATCACTTGGAAGCTGTACCAGTGAAATAGTTGACTCAGAAACTACATCTGCTGAACATTTCTGTATAGCAGATACAACTATTTCTTTGGCTTTCTTGTCGGCTTCTTCTTTCGCCTTTGATTCCATTTCCTTAATCATGACTGCTGTATCGTGTTTTACTTCGTCTTCAACAGTCTTAAGCAAATATTCCTTTGCCTGTTCAGAGGTGAGTCCAGAGATTCTTTCTAATTCCTGCTGTCTTTTTTGTGAAAGTTCTTCAAGTTCAGCCTGTTTTCTTGCAAGATTTGCTTCACGTGATGCAAGTGACTGTTCCTTCTTTTCGATGGCATCAGTCTTCTTGTCAAGATTCTCCTCTCTTGAAAGCACTCTCTTCTCCATACGCTGAACTTCAGTTCTGCGTTCTTTTACTTCTCGCTCAGATTCGTTCTTGATCTTAAGAGCTTCCTCTTTAGCATTAAGAAGTACTTCACGCTGCTTTTCTTCAGCGGCCCTAACAGCTTCATCTATAATACTCTTAGCTTTATCCTCTGCCCTACCGATCTTGGCTTCTGCAATATTTTTACGATATGCTATGGCAGCAAACCAAGTTACTACAACGAGGACAACAGCTACTATTGCACAGATGATTATAGCACCAGTTCCCACAGGAGCACCTCCTTATTAAGTTATCGTTGCACGCTTTAGTACAACAAATTAATCTTATACATTTTTAGGAATTATGTCAAGTAAAGAGTGGCACTTGAATAATTGAATCCGTGTCTAATCAGGAAAGAAATTGCACGTTTTTTTACCTTATCATCAGTAAAATCAGCATTTTTAAAATTATGATCAAGCAAAGATTTTATTATTTTTTCTTCATCTAAATTTTCATACAAATAGACTTCATCAAAAATATCATCCAGATCATCTATACATATTTCTTTCATATAAAGTTCTCTGGTAATAAGACTTCTTGATTTACTTTTGGAATACTTTCTGATATAGCTTTCCGCGTATCTTCTGTCAGAAAGATAATGAAGTTCATATAATTTATCGATGGCGGCTTGTATCTCTTCCTCATTATAGCCTTTCTTCTTTAGCTTTAAACGAATATCGAGAGCAGATTGCTCTGCTCTCGACAAGAGATCAACCGCTTTAGAAAAAGCGCTTTGCATTTAAATTATTCTTCATCCCCCTTATCAGAACCTTCTGGATTTTCATCCACACCATATTCGATTCTAACCTTCTTTTCTATCTCTTCCATAACATCAGGATGTGATGCAAGATAAATCTTTGCATTATCACGTCCCTGACCGATTTTTTCACCCAGATAAGAATACCATGCACCGGACTTAACTATAACTCCCTTATCTGATGCAAGATCAAGGATATCTCCTTCTTTTGAGATTCCCTTACCGAACATGATATCAAATTCTGCTTCCTTAAAAGGAGGAGCCACCTTATTCTTTACAACCTTAACTCTGGTTCTGTTACCAACAATCTCTCCACCAGCCTTAAGAGCTTCAATACGTCTTACATCAAGACGAACTGATGAATAGAACTTAAGTGCACGGCCTCCTGTTGTTGTCTCTGGATTTCCGAACATTATACCAACTTTCTCACGAAGCTGATTAATGAAAATAACAACACAATTGGTTCTTCCAATAACAGCTGTAAGTTTTCTTAAAGCCTGAGACATAAGTCTTGCATGAAGACCTACATGACTGTCTCCCATCTCACCATCAATTTCAGCCTTAGGAACAAGAGCTGCAACTGAGTCTATAACGATAACATCAATGGCGCCTGATCTTACCATAGTCTCTGTTATCTCAAGAGCCTGTTCTCCGTTATCAGGCTGTGAAATATAAAGATCATCAATATCAACGCCAATATTTTTAGCATAAACAGGATCAAGAGCATGTTCAGCATCAATAAATCCTGCGATACCGCCCTGCTTTTGAACCTCTGCAACTATATGTAAAGCAAGAGTTGTCTTACCACTTGATTCAGGTCCATAAATCTCAATGATACGTCCGCGAGGCATTCCGCCAACTCCAAGAGCAATATCAAGACTGAGGGATCCGGTAGGAACAACCTCTATATTCATATTAGTAGTATCTTCACCTAATTTCATAATAGAGCCTTTACCATACTGCTTCTCGATCTGAGCAACAGCAGCATCTAGAGCTCTCTTCTTATCTTCTGTAGCCATCAACTTTCCTCCATCAAACATTTGTTCGGTATTCATGTAACATATATTATCTTATCCGGATATAAATGTCAACCTCAAATGTAAATGAAATGATCTGCATTTCAATCATAACATAAGCATTATTATATTTCCACAAATCTCTTGATATGATATATTTTAGTTACGTTTATAAACCATAAACTAATTCTATTACATTAAGTGTGTCATAAATGAAACACCATAAAAGGAGTCATATGCCAATTATTGCCGGTCTTATAACAGAATATAATCCATTTCACAATGGTCACCTATACCACGCTGAAATGGCAAAAGAAATAACAAAAGCCGACTATACAGTTTCTATTATGAGCGGTAATTTTCTGCAGAGAGGCAGTATGGCTATTTTAGATAAGTATAAAAGAGCCGAATGTGCTGCTAATTCTTTTGTTGACTGTGTATTGGAACTTCCATTTCTATTTGCCACCGGGTCAGCCGATGACTTTTCTTTTGGTGCCTGTCACATTTTAAATTCAATGAACTGTGTAACTCATCTTGTTTTTGGAGCTGAATGTGATGACATAAAAAAAATGAGTTATTTAGCTGACTTTTTAACAAGAGAAAATGATGATTATAAAACTCTTTTAAATAACAATATGAAAGGCGGACTGTCCTACCCTAAAGCAAGAGAAAAAGCCATAGAAAAGCTCCTGGGAAATGAATACAGCTCTATTCTATCTACCCCTAATAATATCCTTGCAATTTCCTATATGACAGAACTAAACCGTATTAATTCATCCATAAAACCGGTTATCATTAAAAGAATCGGAACCTATCACGACATAAATGATAAAGAATGTGATTTCATGTCTGCCGAGGCAATAAGAAATTATATTCTAAAAACATGTAATGTAAATCTTCTTAAAGATAAGATTCCTGATAAGACCTTCGAATATCTTTTGAATGTAAATAAAAATGGAACTATACCTAATGATAATCTTTTAAGTGACATGCTTTATCTAAAGATTCTGGAATTGAAAACGAATAATATCATATATGAAGAAATAAAAGATCATCTTCCTGTGGAGATAGATAAAGATATATATAATAAAATATTAAATATCAAAGGATATATGACCTTTGATGAAACAATAGAATTTCTTGTATCAAAGAATTATACCCTTTCAAGGATAAGAAGGGGACTTATTCATTTAATACTAGAAATATCAAGAGAAAAGCACACCAGAATATTTGATAACATAGATAAGTCAGTTTATGCTTCAATCCTTTCTTTTAGAAAAGAAAGCAGTTCGTTATTAAAACATATTAATGAAGTGTCTCACATCCCTGTCATTAATAAAAGAGCTGACTTTAGGCCATCTAATGAAGAAGCAAGACTTCTTAGGGACATGGATATAGCATCAACAGATTTATATAACTACTTAATGAAAAAATATTACAACATAACTCTTCCTGGAGAGTTATCTTCAAACATAAAAATCATATAAAAAAACTCAGCTCCTAAAGGAGCTGAGTTTTTTATTACTCGAGGAAATCGTCATCCTCGTCGTCATCATCAAAATCATCAAAGTCATCCGTAATTGGCTTAACTTCCTCGATTCCCTCATCATCCATACCAAATTCATCCTGCTCATCAAAATCACTTACAGGAGCGAAATTCTTTCTCTCAACCTGCTGAGGCATAGCCTGAGGCTGTGTCTGCTTATTTGCGATAGAATTACCATTGATAAGTCCGATGCTTGCATCAATCTCACTTACATTAGAATCTAATGTAAATACACTATTCTCAAGAGATTCGCAAAGATTCTTATAATTCTCTCTGTCTGCTTCAAGAGTTGCAGCAAAGAATTCTCTCATATCAGAAAGCTTCTGCTTTGTATAATTCATTGCTCCAAGTCTTACCTCTGTTGCTTCAGCATTTGCATCATCAATGATCTGCTGAGCCTGCTCACGAGCTGAATCAAGAATCTCATTTGCTCTTACTGTTGCAAGTTCTGTTATATGATTAGAATCAACAAGGCGGTTAGCTTCATTTACTGACTCAGAAATGATAGCATCTGACTTTGTTCTTGCGTTTGCAAGAATAGCTTCCTTGTTACGCATGATCTTCTTACATCTTTCAATCTCACTTGGAAGTTTAAGCTTAAGTTCATTAAGCATTCTCTCTATTTCATCCTTAGGGACAACGATCTTATTGTTTGAGAGAGGAGCATATTTACAGTTATCCATAAACATCTCGATCTCCTGGATCATCTCATCAACGCCCTTTTTACCCATAATACGTTTTCCTCCTGATAATATTACATCATATTCATCTTTTCCTTAAGTTTGATAAGTACATTCTCCGGTACAAATCCACCTACAGGAACCCCAAATTTTGCAAATTCTCTAACAACAGATGAACTTACATTGGAATATTTTGGATCAGCTGCAAGGAAAAGTGTTTCGATATTCCCAGAAACTTCCTTGTTGACCTGAGCCATCTGAAGTTCTATCTCGAAATCGGTCATCTCACGAAGACCACGAACAATGATATTTGAATTGCATTTCCTAGCATAGTCTATTAATAAACCATCGTAGGTTTCTACCGAAACATTCGGCAGCTCCTTAACAGCATCCTTCAACATCATAACACGTTCGTCTATAGAAAACAACGGACATTTTTTAGCCGAATTATTTAAAATACACACATTTAAATGATCAAAGAGTTTCGAAGCCCTTTCTATAAGATCTAAATGTCCTTTTGTAACCGGATCAAAGCTCCCCGGATAAATTGCTGTAGCCATAATTTAACTGTCTTTCCTTCTTAAGAATACATGCTTATTTGTTCTGTATTCTTTAGTTTTATAAATCTCAAACTGAGTATCTTCAATGTATGACATATCCTCTTCAAGGATTGCTTCAACAACGATAATAACATCAGGATTCTTGAATTCTTTCTTGTCAAGAACCATAAGTGCATCATGTTCCAAACCATTTCTATATGGCGGATCCATGAAAATAATATCAAAATCAACTTTAGGAAGAGATCTTAAATATGATATCGCATCTCCTCTTAAAATATCTGATTCATCTTCAAACTTTGTAAAATGAATATTTTCTTTTATAACATCTATCTGTTTTTTACCATTTTCGACAAATACTGCGTGACGTGCTCCGCGGGATAATGCCTCAATTCCAACAGATCCACTGCCGGCAAATAAATCGAGGAATCTGCTACCTGGAACATCCATCTGTAGGACATTAAAAAGTGTCTCCTTATATCTGTCTACTGTAGGTCTTGTTTCATCGCCTTCTATACTTTTAAGCGGAAGGCTTCTTCTTGTACCTGCTATTACTCTCATATTTTACTCCTCGTTTATTTTTATAACATTTATCACCTTATGTCAACATAAAATTGTATACACAAGGCTAAAAACCACCAAATTTAGCCATTTTTAATAATATCTTAATATTTCATTGCGTTTTTAAACCATTTGCCGGTGTCTGATAATTCATCATCAGTCCATCCCGAAGTCTTGGTACAGTCTGATTTTATTAGAGATGAAGTTTCATTCTTATTTGCTAAATTCCATATTGCAAATGAAACATTATTTTCATTTAAGAGTGTAAACCACTCTTCAGCTGAATCATAATCTATTCCGCCATTTCCTGAAGCATCACAAATACTGCATTCTGTAACAAAAACAGCAAGGCCCTTGGAATGGGCTTTATTGAATTTGTCTCTGATATTATTCTTATGTGTAGCTGCGTAGAAATGAAGACTATACATAATATTTGAATATCCTTCAATAGGATCCTCAGCTGCCACATCTACGTCCTGTGACCAGATTGGAGTACCAACGATAATAACCGCATCTTCTTTATTAGCCTTGATAACAGGAATCACTTCCTCAGCATATTTTTTTATCTGAGACCACTGTGTACCACCATTTGGCTCATTGCAGATTTCAAAAAGAACATTAGGATATTCTGCATATTTTTTTGACATTTCATCAAAGAATTTTATAGCTTCATCTTTATTTTGATTTGGATCATTATCTGATAAAATGTGCCAGTCTATTATGACATACATACCAAGCTCTGTAGCATAATCAACACCATTTTCTACAAGAGCTTTAAGCTTATCTTTATCTCCATCAGAGCAATATCCGCCAGACTCACCTGTATACATAGCAATACGTATCATATTTGCTTTCCAGTCATCTCTTAAAGTCTGAAATGCCTCTTTATTTACATAGTCAGGGAACCATGCGATACCATGAGTACTGATACCTCTTAACTGATAAGGATTACCATCTTTATCGCAAAGGTCAGTTCCAACAACCTTTAAAGCTCCATGGTTTGCAACAGGAGTACCATCAACATCCTGAGGTTTTACCTTTGCTTTAACCTCAGTTTTTTCTTTTTCAGCCTGCTTTTTAGAATCATCCTTTGAATCATCAGCTTTTTTCTCAGATTTCACTTCTTTTCCTGCTGAATAAAGAACAGGCTTAATATCTTTTAACGCTTCATACTGCTGTTTAGATTTAAATTTAATAGTACCACCAATATTCTGCAGTTCTGTGTGAGCTTTAACTGTTTTATTCCAGTCTTCACCAGTAGAAGTTACTATAAGAATGTCTGAATCATCATCTAAAGTAAAGGTACCATTCCACTGTCCCTGGATCTCAGCTCCTTTAAATCCCGGTATTCTTATCTCCCAGTCAGTAAGATCCTTATCCGAATTATTCCTAATAGCGATATTTATATTATTTGTAGGTTCATCTCCCCAAGCATCCCCTTCAAAGGTAAATTCTGCATAGATATCACTTTTTATATCTTCATCTGTCTTTTCTTTTTCTTCAGCATCAGTCTTAGTAGACTCTGCTTCCACCACCTGATATGGTGTACTCTTTTCTTCTTCTACCTTTTTATCCCCAGGATTTTTTTCTTTTCCAAAAAGGATAAAAAGCACCAATGCAGCAATAATAAGAACCAGTCCTATTATTATAGTCACCAGCCCTTTATTAGTACTATTGTTTTCTTTTTTATCTCCCATGATAAAACCTCCAATCCCCTTATACCTTAATAATTTATCTTTATATCATCCCCATATTTTAGAACGATCTCCTGAGCCATTCTAAGCATATCTGAATGATTATAAATATCTGCTAATCTAAACATTATATCACCACTCTGCCTTACACCAAAGAAGTCTCCCGGGCCACGCAGTTTAAGGTCTTCAGTTGCAATATAAAAACCGTCATTTGATTCTTCTAATACTTTTAGTCTGTCTTTAGATTCTTTAGACTGCTTAACATTTATGAATATACAGTAACTTTGATAAGAGCCTCTTCCCACTCGGCCTCTCAGCTGATGTAACTGAGCTAGTCCAAATCGTTCAGCATTTTCAATCATCATAACGGTGGCATTTGGATTATTGATACCTACCTCAATAACTGTTGTAGATACAAGTATATCTATCTTTTTCTTTATAAAATCCTGAAGGATCTTTGTCTTATCCTCATCCTTCATTTTACCATGAATATACTCTATCCTGATATTCTGGCTCTGATAGACATTTCTTAATTCATCAGTGTAATTTTCAACATCTTCTAAGTCCATAGTTTCTGATTTCTCAACCATAGGACAGATGACATAGGCCTGATGACCACTTAACACTTCATTTTGTATAAACTTATATGCTGTATTCCTATATTCAGTACCCACAACACAATTCTTTATCTTCTTTCTTCCCTTTGGAAGTTCTTTAATAACAGAAATATCAAGATTTGCATAAAGTATCATGGCAAGAGTTCTAGGGATTGGAGTGGCACTCATAATAAGTACATGAGGATAATTCCCCTTTGCCCCAAGCCTTTCCCTTTGCTTAACACCAAATCTATGCTGCTCATCAGTTATCACAAGTCCCAGATTATTAAACTCAGTCTTATCTTCTATAAGAGCATGCGTTCCAATAAGTATCTTAATTGAGCCATTTTTAAGGTCTTCATAGATTTTTCTCTTATCTTTTAATCCGGTGGAACCTGTAAGAAGTTCAACCCTGATCTTATAAGGCTTAAATAATTCCTTAAGGTCTTCATAATGCTGCATTGCAAGAACTTCCGTAGGAACCATGAGAGCGCCCTGATATCCAGACATAACTGAAAGGAATAGAGATGCACATGCCACCATAGTTTTTCCTGAACCAACATCTCCTTCAATGAGGCGGTTCATAACATTTCCGGAGAACATATCCAAAATAACATCTTTTATGGCACTTTCCTGTCCAGCAGTTAATGTAAAGTTCAGCCCCGCCTTAAATCCCTCTAATTTAGAGATTGCTTCTTTACTTATAACATGAGAAGAAGAAATAGAAAGATTATTTTTTCTCATTTCTCTTACTCCCATCAAAAAGCTTAAGAATTCATCCATTGCAAGACGCTTTATTGCAACCTTTAACTTTTCTTCATTTTCAGGAAAATGAATCTCTTCAATGGCATTTCTTATAGAAATTAGATCATATTCACTTCTGATTTCATCAGATAAATAATCCTCAATCTTAAGAAACGCTTCTCTTGCATTTAAAAGACTCTTCTTTATCTGATTATTGGTAACTCCTTTAGTAAGAGAATAAACAGGCTGCATGGACTTTAGCATGGTTTTATACTTATAGACCGGATAGTACTCCGGCATCTCCATAACCCTCATGCTTCCCTTAACTTTAATAGTACCAACGAAGATAAATTCGTCCCCCTTATGAAAACAGTTCTTAAGAAAAGGACTATTAAAGAAAACCAGCCTTAAAGACCCTGAGGAGTCACTGACTGAAAGGGAGGTAATACTTAATCTGCCTCCCTTTCTAGTATCTACATATGAAACAACTTTAGCCGATACACTGACTCTTTCACCTTCAAGCGCATCTTTTATAAGGATTGGATCATCATATCTTTGATAATCCCGGGGAAAATAATATATCAGATCTTTAACAGTAGAAATACCAAGTTTTCTAAAACCTTCTGCCGTCTTTTCCCCAATACCTTTTACTGTAGTAATATCATCATTTAAAAGCATGTGTCATGCCTCATTTTCTAATTTATTCAACAGAAACAAGATAATAAAACAGAGGCTGCCCTCCAAAATGAAGCTCTACTTCAACATCACTATAGATTTCTTCTAACTCTTTAGCAAGGTCCTCGGCTTCATCTTCTTTTATCATATCCCCATAATATAAAGTTATAAGCCCAGACTCATCATCAACCAATGATTTAATAAGTTCCTTGGCTACTTCCTTTACATCACTTCCAACAGACTCGATCTTATCCTCAGAAATACCCATGATGTCATCTTTTTTAATTATTTTTCCATCAATAGATGTATCTCTTATAGAAAATGTTACTTCACCTGTCTTTACCTGTTCCATGGCATTATTCATCTCTTCCAGATTTTCATCCGGAGTCATATCTTCTGAAAAAGATATCATGGCACTGATACCTTCAGGAATAGTCTTTGAAGGAACAACTATTATATTCTTATCAGTACAGATTGAAGCCGCCTGCTTAGCAGCAAGAATTATATTCTTGTTGTTTGGGAATATAAAGATATTATCAGCCTTAACTTTTTCTATAGCATTAAGAATATCTTCTGTACTTGGATTCATAGTCTGTCCGCCAGAAATAACAAATGAAGTTCCAAGCTCATTAAATATCTCTATTATTCCTTCACCAGCGCCAACCTGGATAAAGCCATATTTTTCATTAGGTTCATTAATTGCAGCACTGTTTTTTTCTTCATTCTTACGAGCTTCCTCTACTTCACTGGCAAGTACAACTCTTTCCTTATGCTCTTCCCTCATATTATCAACTTTCATACGGGTAAGCTGACCTAATGAAAGACCACGTTCAAAAGCAAGACCTGGATGATCAGTATGCACATGAATCTTAACAAGTTCATCATCAGCAACGCATACAACCGAGTCTCCTATAGAAAGAAGATAATCCTTTAACTCATCCACCTGCTGATCCATAAGAGGCTTTTCCAATAAAATGATAAATTCAGTACAGTAACCATATTTAATGTCAGCTGTAGAAATATTATCATTACCACTGCCTACTGACATCTTATTATCTATGGTTTTCTCATTACCTGACTCATTTTCACCACTTTCATTAAGTGCAATTTCCAACCCTTTAAGAGCTGCAAGAACACCTTTAAAGAAAGTCATAAGACCCATTCCACCTGAATCTACAACACCAGCCTCTTTAAGAACAGGAAGCATTTCTGGCGTGTTACTAAGTACTTTATCGCCATATTCAATAACTTCTTCAAGAAAAGCTATTATATCAATCTCAGGATTAAGAGTAATAAGGTCTTTAGCCTTATGAGCCATACCCTTGGCAACAGTAAGAATAGTTCCTTCCTTTGGCTTCATTACAGCATGATATGCTGTTTCTACAGCATGCTGAAAGCCTTCTGAAAGTTCAATTGCACCAAGAGTCTCTTTACCCTTAACTTCTTTACTAAATCCTCTGAAAAGCTGAGAAAGGATAACACCGGAATTACCTCTAGCTCCACGAAGAGAACCTGAAGATACCGCACTGGCTATCTGATCCATAGTTGGATTTTTAAGGTTGTTTATCTCAGTTACAGCAGCCATTATAGTAAGAGTCATATTAGTACCTGTATCCCCGTCAGGAACAGGGAAAACATTCAATTCATTAATATACTCTTTCTTATTACTCAGATTGTAAGCACCTGAAAAAAAAGCTCTCTTAAAATTATCAGCATTGATCATATTTATCGTCAAATCAGTAAATCCTCCGAATTTATTAACTGAATCAATCAGTCTATTACTCTTACCCCTTCAACGAACACATTAATATTCTTTACCTTCATATTTGTATAATCTTCTACCTGATACTTAACAGTATCCATAAGATTCTTAACAACTGTTTTAATACTTACCCCATAAGAAACGATTATATGAAACTCAATTATAAGCTCATTATCCTCGTTAACCGTAACATTTACACCGCGGCTTACGCTTTCTCCCTTGAGAAGTTTTGCAAGACCATCTCGCATAGAAATAGTTGCCATTCCGACAATACCGAAACAGTTAAGAGCCGCATGACCAGCAAAGCTTGCAACCACTTCAGTATCAATGGAAATGTTGCCATTATCATTACTAAAACCTGCCACGTCTTTTCCTCCTTTTATATAAATTCGTAACGAAAATCATAATCTATTGAACCAGTTTATTATACACCAAATAGACACAAAAAAAAAGAAATCAAAGACTTTAAGTCTCTGATTTCTTTTTTGTACGATCCTAGAATCAAACTATGCTCTTTCTACCTTACCTGATCTTAAGCAAGATGTGCATACATAGATAGTCTTAGGTGTTCCTTCAACTGTTGCTTTAACTCTCTTGATGTTAGCGTTCCAGATTCTATTAGATCTTCTATGAGAATGACTCACATTGTTTCCAAAATGAGTAGCTTTTTCACAAA
>AUXO010230135.1_pt1 | contig 16477 bp, 13 predicted proteins | sample 768731 | NCBI WGS metagenome assembly AUXO01 (sample SAMN02715735, study PRJNA202380) | gut metagenome | biome: sheep rumen | host: Ovis aries | place: New Zealand: Palmerston North
TGAGACAGAAAAACCTCAGCCCCTGGCTCCGGGCATCGGGGATGTGGGGATCGAAGATCTGGCTGTGATGGACAGCGGAATCAAATACAGCAGCCCCCCCGGCATTGGAAAAGATGCTTTCGCAGCTGAAGGAGGAGCAGCGCATTCTGACCCAAAAAACAAAGGGCAGCAGGCACTGGGAGAAGCAGAGGCTGAAGGTGACAAGGCTGCATGAGCAGGTGATGAACATACGGAAGAACCATGCCCATGAAATCAGTACAGAGCTGGTACGCAGATATGACCGAATCATGACGGAAAATCTGAGCATTCAGGAAATGCTGAAAACATCAGAAGCCGATTGCGCAAGGGGAATCATAGCCAGCGGCTGGAGTGAACTGATTTCGATGCTGGAGGAATGTGTATGGTATGGAAGGAAGTTCGTCAGGATGGGAATGTATTTCCCGTCTTCTCAGTTGTGTTCTGCATGCGGCTTTCAGAATGCGGAAGTAAAGAACCTGAACATACGCGAATGGGTCTGCCCTGTATGCGGAGAAAGACATGACCGGGATATCAATGCTGCAAAGAATATAAAATGGAAGGAGCCCGTCTGCTGGCAGGAATCCTTCCATAAACAATCCCCAGAATCGGGTGGGAAGCACCCGAAATGTGCTGAGAAGATTCAAGGCGCGAAACCTTACACTGCGGCTGAGTTGCTGCGGAGGGCTCAGAGGAGAATCCCCCGCTTCAACGGCGACGCCGTAAGCGGGGGTGCTTCAAATAGAACTAAATACAGAGTCTGACAGCATTATCAGTTAGCATTTCAAAAATCAATTTCTTTGGAAATAACATACGATAGAGCTGTTTTGTTCATACACTTATTGGTTTGATTTCCCATACTTCATCAGCGTACTGTTGAACAGTACGATCTGAGGAAAACTTGCCGCTTGATGCGATGTTTTCCAGGCATTTTTTTGCAAATACAGTTGGTTGCTGTGAGTAATCGTTAATAGCTTTTAATTTTGTTTCGAGATAAGACGGGAAATCTTGAAGTATATAGTAATGATCAGGCTGATGCCATGATGCACCGTTCAATATTGATGAATAAAGCTCTGCTAATCCACCATCCGGATCTGGGATCAGACCATTTACCAGGTCATCAACTACTTGATGAATAATGGGATCATTTTCATATATTTCTTTGGGGTTATATGTGCTTTTCAAAGAATTAAGTTCTTCGACTGTAGCGCCGAAAATGTAGTTGTTTTCGCGTCCTGCTTCCTGAACAATTTCTATATTCGCCCCATCGTATGTGCCTAAAGTAACAGCGCCGTTAAGCATGAGCTTCATGTTCCCAGTCCCACTTGCTTCGGTACCGGCAGGGGATATTTGCTCAGAGATGTCTGCGGCCGGAATAATGCTTTCAGCAAGACTGCAGTTATAATTTGGAAGAAATATAACACGCATATACTTCTGCGTTGTCTCATCATGATTCACTATTTCTGCAATTTTATTAATAAAATAGATGATGGACTTAGCACGTGTATAACCGGAGGCTGCTTTGGCACCAAATATGAAAGCAGTCGGTGGAATTGGAGCAATGCGGTTTTCTTTTATGCCGTGCCAGATAGCTAAAATGGAAAATGCATTCATGAGCTGTCGCTTGTACTCATGAAGTCGTTTGACTTGAACATCAAAGCACATTTCCGGCGATACATTTTCTCCGGTCAAATCAAAAATAATACTGCACAATTGTTGCTTCTTGATTTGCTTGACTTGTCTGAAACGGGATATGAGGGTTTCGTCGATATGCTGTTTCAGTAAAGATAACCGGTTAAGATCGGTGAGAAAACCATCCCCAATATACGACTGAATGAGTTCGGTCAGCTCAGAGTTACATAAGCCAAGCCATCGGCGTGGTGTAATCCCGTTGGTCTTGTTTTGGAAACGCTCGGGATACAAGGCGTACCATTCACGAAAGAGATCTTTACGCAGCAGATCAGAATGAATTTCTGCCACACCGTTTGTAACGTGAGTCGCATAAACAGCGAGCTGCGCCATATGGACCTGACGGTCATATATAATACAGCATTGAGGTGTTGGTCTCAATGCATGCTCATGTAATTCAGCAATGCAGTGTAAATCAATTTCCTGAATGATTTGCACTATATCTGGAACAACCAAAGAAAGCAGCTTAAGATCCCATTTTTCCAATGCTTCCTGCATGATTGTATGATTGGTATAGGAAAAAGTTGACCGAGCTAATTCTAAAGCATCCCTGAAGTGCATCCCACGTGCTTTTAACAGGCGGATCATTTCCGGGATAGCCATAACAGGATGCGTATCATTTAACTGAACCGCAAATTCCTTATGAAAATGGCTCCAATCATTCCCATGGCGAGCTTCATACTTGCGAAACATATCCTGCATACTAGCTGAAACAAGAACGTATTGTTGCTGTATACGCATCTTTTTGCCCTCTGAATTGTTATCATTAGGGTATAAGAACATCGTGATTACTTCAGCATTACGCTTGTCAGCTTCAGCTTTGGCATATTTCTGCTGACTGAACAAAGCATAGTCTACAGGCGTCAGGCTTTCACATTGCCATAGACGTAACGTTGCGACTGTTTGCGATTTGTAACCAATAATAGGCATATCATACGGAACAGCAAGAATATTACCTGTTTTCATTGGCACAACAACAGCCTCATCGTAGCGGCGTATGCTCCATGGATCACCATATTTGGACCAATCGTCCGGTTGCTCAATTTGCCTTCCGTTGATAATAGACTGATGAAAGAGTCCATACTTATACCGTAGGCCGTACCCCTGTAGTGGCAATGAAAGTGTTGCCGCTGAGTCAAGAAAACACGCGGCAAGACGTCCAAGTCCTCCGTTTCCAAACGCGTCATCTTCAATGGTTTCCAATACTTGTAGGGAAAGCCCACGCATCTTGAAGAGTTCATTGAGATCATCAAGGACTCCAAGATTAAAGAGATTAGAATAGACCATTCTGCCCATAAGGTATTCTGCTGAAAGATAACACGCTTGTTTGTGGTTATTGCACGCTTTTTCGCATTGGAGCCATGCTGGAGTAACAAGCTCGATGACAGCATGGCCAATTGCCATATGAAGGTTTTGAGCGCTTGCATCCTCAATTGTACAATGAAACTGCACGCTCAGATTCTGCTCAATGGAATGCATAAGGTCTTTGGCTGATATGTCATTGTTCCACATTATTCAGATAACCTCCCGGACGCCAAATTCAATTGATATACAGAATTTGCCAGTTCATCCGAAGCGGCATCTTTGGTCATACGCCAAAGCCAGTTGTTACCTATTGTCGATGGAGTATTCATACGAGCAGAATTGTCCAGGCCAAGCAGGTCCTGCATTGGAATAATCACAGTATCTGCAATTGATTCAATTGCAGTTCTGACAAAACAAACGGGACCGTCTTCAATACTTCTCATGCCAGTGTATTCCATGGCTTTATGAATACTTGCTTCATCTGCACGACGTAGATAACCGAGAACAGTATCGTTATCATGAGTGCCTGTATATGCAATACAATGCTTGACCCAATTCGATGGGTGATGCGTATTCTGCTGGCCGTCAAAGCCAAAAACAAGCACTTTCATACCAGGGTACCCGGAATAATCAATCAGTCTCTGTACACGATCATTTACACAGCCCAGATCCTCAGCAACGATTTCAAGATCGGGTAGTTCAGTCTTGAGCGTTCTGATAAGAGCCCGTCCCGGGGCTTTGAACCAGCGGCCAAAGCGAGCGGTGGATGCACCGTAAGGAATAGAATAGTAATTTGCAAGGCCAATAAAATGATCAATGCGGACAATGTCATACATTTGAGCCATATGCCGCATACGCTGTATCCACCAGCGAAAATGTGTTGCATACAGACGTTGCCAGTTGTAAAGCGGGTTCCCCCAAAGCTGACCATCGGCGGAAAAGTAATCCGGAGGGACACCCGCGACACGGATCGGGACCCGATTCTTGTCGAGTTGGAAAACATCCGGACGGGTCCATGTGTCAGCACTGTCTTCAGCAACGTAAATGGGCATGTCTCCGAACAGACGAATACCGAGCTTTCGGCAATAGAGATGTAGTGCATTCCATTGTTCGAAGAAAAGAAATTGACAAAAAGTTACGAATCGAACTTCGTCTTGTAACAATACTCGGAATGTATCTATTGCTTCTTTTTTGTGTAGACGTATTCCTTCATCTGGCCAACTTCTCCATGCTATATTGTCAAAGTGTTTTTTTACTGCGGTAAAAAGAGAAAAATCGTCAACCCACGGCTGAGCACGCCGGAATTCCTCAATATTGTCTTTAAGCTTATCATACGAAGTCAGATAACACCGTCGAAGTAGACTGTCATGAGTTTGTCTGACTGCCTGGTAATCTATGCAGTTGGGATCTGCACCTGCTTCGAACTCATCGTCGGAGAATTCTACAAGGTGTTCTTCACGTAATTTTTCCAGAGAAATCAGCAGAGGATTTCCTGCGTAAATACTGGTGGATTGATAAGGAGACTCACCATAGCCTGTTGGCCCCATAGGAAGTACTTGCCAAATGGACATACCACATGCATGAATAAAATCTGCAAATTCAAATGATTCTTTTCCAAGAGAACCAATACCACCCTTTCCGGGTAACGAAAAAACAGGCATGAGAATGCCACTGGAACGCTTCATTGGACCGACTCCTTTTCTTGTCTTTCAAAATAGGGATAATAGGATACCGGGAGATTCTTTTGCTTTCTTCAGACTCCAGAGCGCATTTTAGCGCATTCAGTAGAAAAGTGCAATTAAAACTCTTTTTCTGTGTTCAGGCATGATTCTAATGTGGTTTTAAGAAAAGAAGCTTGAGCAGAATGTATGGTGTGATATATAATTTCTTTGGAGAAACCTGAAAGGAGGGTGTAAAGTGCCTGATAATGAAGTTCTAGTGACAACAGTAAAGGAAATCAATCCAATAAAACGGATCACCCAGACCCTTCGGGGAATCCGTGGCGAGAATACGCATCAATTAGTTGAAGCCTTTACATCTGAAATGACGCTTGTTGCCGAAGGATTGTGTGAAGATCAGGCTAAACTGCGTACTGATGTTGAAAATCTGATTCGGGAGCAGGAAAAGCTGGAAACACGTTCGGGTCAAGAATACGGGCAGTTGACTGAGGAGATAGAACGACAGAGCCAGATACTGCAGAAGAGAATGGATGCATTGGAAGCCAGAATCAGCACAATGGAAAAAAACCAGGAGATCAAAAGGATCAAGTTGGGTAAGTGGCATTTTTCCGGAAGTTTTATGCATCAGCTAACTATCATGGTAATTGTTGGAGCTGGTGCATGGGTACTGGTTACTCTTATGCATTTAATACAATCTGTTTTGTAAGTGGAGAAAGGAGCCATTGAATGAAAAGCTATCAGGAAATGGTAACTGAGTATAAGAAGCGGCAGAAGGATACATTGATAGATGCAATTTCTACGGGACTTACTTACGCAGATAATATCGCAGTGGATTCAGGTGCTTTGGAACAGGCGGGAATGCTGAATGATGTGGCGAGCCCATTGTGCTCTGCATTGCCGTTTGTGATTATTGCATTTGCTGAAGGCTCCAAGGTTATTTTGGGTCGAAAGCATGCAAAAACGGGCGCCAAGGATGCTGCAAGAAGAATGCTAAAGACGGGTACCGCAATCGGAGTCGGTGCCCTGGTAAGTTCTGTCGCTGGTATCTGGGCAGCTATACCAGCGAGTATGGGTAGTCGAATGGTGTTCGATCATTATAAAAGTAGTGCGCTGACAAACATGAGAATACGTTCACGGATTACTCGACTACATGAAATGAATCAGCTTATTCGCGAACAGGGACAACAACAAAAGCAAGGCGAAAATGAAGCTGTGAGCAATGAGAAACCCCTGGAAGCCATCGGAATCGTGCAATAAGAGAGCCATTGCTATCGTGTGCATGAATCAGAAAAGCAAAGTGTTGCTGTATATGTGCAGTACAACACGTTGCTTTTTCTTTTCTGTGTGCTTTGCAGAATGCGTCATGCAATTTCAGAATACTGCGAGTATTTAAAGATGACATTATGGCTGGCCAGGAACGAGAATTGAATAGAGTGTTGTGTTTTCCTTGTTTTTGGGAAGCGGATATGCTTATTCCATGTTATACTGTCGTGGAAATAGTTTTTATGATTTGTGGCAGGATGGAGGGCGGCAACCATGCATTTTTCTAAAATGCAAGGAACTGGGAATGACTACATTTATCTTAATGGTTTCGAAGAAAAGATTGAGAACCCAGAAATCTTGGCAAGAAGAATGTCAGACAGGCATTTTGGCATTGGCAGTGATGGGCTGGTGATCATTGGTCCCGGTGAACAGGCTGATTTTTCGATGCGGATGTATAATTCAGATGGATCAGTGGGAAAGATGTGTGGTAATGCTGCCCGATGCGTTGGAAAGTATGTATATGAAAAGGGTTTGACCAGAAAAACTGAAATTGTGCTGTCCACAGACAGCGGGATCCGAACACTTTATTTAAAAATCCGCAATGACAAAGTGGAAAGTGTTCGTGTTGACATGGGGGTACCTGTTTTTGATCCAGAATTGATTCCTTTAACATCATTATATCGAACTAATAAAATTCCATTGGAGTTAATGGGAAATCCCTTGATTGGTTACGCGGTTTCAATGGGAAACCCGCATCTGGTTATTTTTTGTAATTCTATTTTCAATCTGGACTTACAAAGAATTGGCATCCAGCTTGAACATCATCCTGCTTTCCCGGATGGCGTGAATACAGAGTTTGTTGAGATAGCAGACAGACAAAATTTGCGGATGCGAGTATGGGAACGTGGATCCGGTGAAACCCTGGCATGTGGTACCGGAGCATGTGCGGTTTTAGCAGCCGCAGTATCACAACACTTGACAGAACGTAAAGTTACAATGAGCCTTTTGGGCGGACAGATACAGCTTTGCTGGCGTGAAGATAATGGTCATATTGAGCAGGAAGGTCCGGCATCTTTTGTCTATGAAGGTGAATGGCCTTCGGAAGGGGAATAAGAATGTTTCACATCAATGAGAATTTTACAAAACTACCTGGTTCTTATCTATTCGCTGAGATTGCCAGAAGGGTAAAGGAATACCAGACATCTAATCCCGGGGTCGACTTAATACGCCTTGGAATAGGAGATGTAACCAAGCCGCTGGTTCCGGCAGTCATCAAGGCAATGCATGAGGCTGTCGAAGAAATGGGGCATCAGGATACATTCAGAGGATATGGACCGGATTATGGATATGATTTTCTGGTTAATGCAATACTGAAAAATGACTATGAATCTCGTGGCATTCACTTAGCCTATGATGAAATATTTGTTTCTGATGGTGCTAAGTGTGATGTTGGTAACATTCAGGAGCTATTTTCTGAAGACACAATTATTGCGGTGACAGATCCTGTATATCCAGTATATGTTGATAGTAATGCGATGGCCGGAAGAGCGGGACAGTATATAAATGGAAAGTGGGACCGGCTGGTATACCTGCCTTGTAATGCGGAAAATGGTTTTGTTCCAGAACTTCCCGCACAGCCAGTCGATGTTCTCTATTTGTGTTATCCAAATAATCCAACTGGAACGGTTTTGAATTATGCGCAACTGAAAAAAATAGTGGACTGGGCAATCCAGAATCATGTACTCATTATTTTTGATGCCGCGTATAAGGCATATGTTACAAGTGAATATATTCCTCTTTCAATATATGAAATTGAAGGAGCGGATCAAATAGCCATTGAATGCAATTCTTTTTCTAAAACAGCTGGCTTTACCGGCACACGATGTGCATATACTGTTGTACCACACGCGGTCAAGGGTGCGACAAAAAGTGGAAAAATGGTTGAACTGAATGCTATGTGGAAACGCCGTATGTCAACGAAATTCAATGGTGTCAGTTATCCCGTTCAGAGAGGGGCAGCAGCTGTTTATTCCGATGAGGGGAAAATACAGATCCGCAATGTAATAGCAGAGTATATGCAGAACAGTAAGATTATCCGGGAAGGCCTTGAAGAAATAGGGTATACCGTATATGGAGGGAAAGATGCACCATATATCTGGATGAAAGTACCCGATGGTCAGGATAGCTGGACATTCTTTGATCACCTTCTCAAAGACGCGAATGTAATTGGCACTCCTGGGTCGGGATTCGGACCGAGTGGTGAAGGCTATTTCAGATTAACTGCATTTAATACACTAGAGGCAACAATTGAAGCAGTGGAACGCATAAGGAAAAACGGATAGTGCCTTCTCGGATAGAATTGATATACCAAATGCAAAAAGACGTGAGATCGCAATTTGACGGTCTCACGTTTATAATTAAACACTTAAAACATGTTGCACAGGTTACATGAAAGATATACTGAATCAGTATATTTTGCGAAGCGAATTCTCGATACCAAATTGTTTCATAAAGTCCTGAAGATCATGTTCATTCTGAATCAGTTGAACTTCTTTAAAGTGACCGGTATGTGTATCCAGAAAGCCAGCTGCGGTTTCACCTGTGCAAATACTGACATGAAGCACTGCTTCGTATCCTTCCGGAATCTTTTTAATTGCCGGTTTCTTTTTAAACATGACGACTACTCCCATTCATATATAGTGTTCAGGCATTATCTGCTATCTGATTCCCTGTATACAGCTGATAATATTTCCCTTTTTGCTCGATCAATTGGTCATGAGTTCCACGCTCAATAATGCGTCCCTGCTCTAACACCATAATGCAATTTGCATTTCTTACAGTAGACAGACGATGGGCTATTACAAAGGTAGTTCTTCCACGCATTAAGGCATCCATACCGCGTTGAACCAATATCTCTGTGCGTGTATCAATGGAAGATGTTGCTTCATCAAGAATAAGACAAGGCGGATCGGCAACGGCGGCTCTGGCAATCGCGAGTAATTGCCTCTGGCCCTGTGAAAGGTTTGCTCCATTCCCTGTGATTTTTGTATGATAGCCGTCGGGAAGTCTCCGTATAAAACCATCTGCATTAGCGAGGCAAGCAGCCTGAATACAATCTTCATCCGTCGCATCAAGGCGACCATAGCGAATATTCTCCATGACGGTCCCGGTGAACAGTTGAGTTTCCTGAAGTACGATAGCCAACGAATGGCGCAGATCTGCTTTTTTAATTTTGTTTATATTAATATCATCATATCGGATCTTCCCATCCTGAATATCATAAAAACGGTTGATAAGATTCGTGATTGTTGTTTTACCTGCACCTGTACCGCCTACAAATGCAATTTTCTGCCCTGGCATAGCATACATTGTAATATCAAACAATACCTGTTTGTCGGGGGAGTATGAGAAGTCTACATGATTAAATGTAACACCGCCTGCAAGTTTCGTATACGTTGTTTCACCTGTTGCTTTGTGAGGATGCTTCCATGCCCAGTGGCCGGTTCTTTCATTTGTTTCGGTGATACTTCCATCATCATGAATATGGGCTCTGACTAACTGAACATAGCCTTGGTCTGTTTCAGGTTCGGCATCCATCATTGCGAAAATGCGGCTTGCACCTGCCATGGCCATGACTATGGAGTTCATCTGCTGAGAAACTTGAGAGATGGGCCTCGAGAAATTCCGATTCAGTGTAAGGAACGTAACAAGACTGCCCAATGTCATAGATGCAAAGCCATGAATGGCCGCCAATGCTCCGATAACCGCACAAACGACATAACTGAGATGTCCCAGATTATTATTGACAGGACCGATAATATTAGTGCGGGTGTTTGCACGATTTGCCGTATCACGCAGTCGTTCGTTGAGTTCCAGAAACTGCTGAGTAGCTTGCTCTTCATGGCAGAACACTTTAACGACTTTTTGCCCTTCCATCATTTCTTCAATATAGCCATTCAATGCACCAAGGTTTTTCTGCTGTTGCCCGAAATACTTACCAGCAGAAGACGAAAGCTTTGCCGACGCAAATAGTGTCAGAGAGATCAGCAGTACAGAAAGAATGGTCATCTGCCATGACAGAATGATCATACTTACAAATGTCATAACCAACGTTACAAGCGAATCAACGAATGTTGGTATAGACTGTCCGATTAGTTGCCTTAATGTATCCACATCATTAGTATAAATGGACATAATATCGCCGTGTGCATGAGTATCAAAGTATTGAACCGGCAGCTTCTCCATTTTGGAAAAGAGTTCCTGGCGTACATGTAATAAACTGCCCTGAGATACATTGACCATGAGGCGATTTTGGATAAAAGTAAAGAGCACGCCTGCTGCAAGAATCGCTGCTAAGCGTAGGAGAGCCGAGGCTAATCTGCTAAATCCCTCTGACGTATCCATGGTTCCGGACAGCATGGGTGTAATATACCCGTCAATTAATTGCTGCATGAACAGTGTACCCTGTAATGTACACCATGTTGCAGCGAAGATAGACAGGATCACAATGAAAAAAGGAAGTTTATAGTATTTGAATACAATCGCAAATACTCTTGACAGTGTGCTTTTCTGTTTTCTCAGGTCCTTGAAAGCTTCTATTCCGCTTTTTCGTGGTCCGCGTCCTCTATTCATATTCAATCACCTCCAGGACCAGGCTGGTCAAAGTCGCCACCGCCTTGAGTTTGCGTCTGGTAGATTTCCCGATAGATTGCACTGGAATTTAGTAGCTCATCATGTGTTCCAAAGGCAGATATTTTGCCTTCATCCAGCACAAGGATTTTGTCAGCTTCCATAACACTGGCTATTCTTTGCGCAATAATTAGCTTAGTAGTACCTGGAATTGCTTCTTTCAGAGCTTTGCGGATGCGCGCATCCGTAGACGTATCTACTGCACTTGTTGAGTCGTCAAGAATCAGAATCTTAGGTTTTTTAAGAAGAGCGCGGGCAATGCATAATCGTTGTTTTTGTCCACCCGATACATTTGTGCCGCCTTGTGTTATCTGTGTCTGGTATCCGTCTGGCATACGTTCGATGAATTCGTCAGCACATGCTTGCCGGCACGCTTCCCGACATTCTTCTTCTGACGCATTCTCATTTCCCCATCGAAGGTTTTCCAGTATTGTCCCGGAAAACAGGACATTTTTCTGGAGTACTACGGCAACTTCAGTACGTAAGACTTCCAGGTCATAAGAACGTACATCAATACCACCAACACGTATGGAGCCCTTGCTTACATCATATAATCTGGAGATCAAATTGACAAAAGACGACTTACCGGATCCTGTGCCACCAATAATACCAATGGTTTCACCACTTTCAATATGCAGATCAATATCGGAAAGCGTATTTTCGCCTGTACCAGTCTTATAGGAAAAGGATACATGTTCAAAGTCAATTCGACCGTTGGGAACCTTAAGTACAGGAGTTTCAGGATTGGTAATATCTGCGCGTTCATCGAGTACTTCGCTGATACGACGACCGCTTGCCATTGACATTGTCAGCATGACAAAAATCATTGAAAGCATCATGAGGCTCATAAGAACACTCATAACGTAGGAAAACATGCTGGTTAGTTCTCCTGTTGTTAAAGCATATGCACCACTCTGCGGCATGATAATAAATTTAGCGCCGAGCCAAGAGAGCATGAGAATACATGAATACACTGTAAACATCATCAGGGGACCGTTCATGCATACAACCTTTTCAGCACGAACAAACATACGATAAAGATTACTGACAGCATTCCGAAACTTTTCAGTTTCATAATCTTCACGAACAAAGGCTTTAACAACACGGATTGCGGATACATTCTCCTGAACAGAGGCATTCAGGTCATCGTAACGCTGGAATACCTGATCGAATCGTTTCATTGCCATGCGTACAATGATTGAAAGGCACAGGCTGAGGAAAACAACTGCTGCCAAGAAGATGAATGATAGGGGACGATTCGTGCGGAAACACATTACGATGGAACACAGGAATGTCAATGGGGCGCGAACTGCAATCCGCAGGACCATTTGATAAGCGTTCTGAACATTTGTAACGTCAGTGGTCATACGGGTTACCAGTCCGGCTGTTGAGAATTTATCAATATTTGAGAAAGAAAAAGTTTGAATATTCTTATACATATCTTCGCGCAAATTTGCTGCAAACCCTGATGATGCTTCAGCGCCAAATTTACCACCAAGCACTCCGAATACCAGACTGAAAGCGGCAAAAAGCAGCATAAGCAAACCATAACGATAAACGTCGGGCATGCTTGAACGATTTATTCCCTGGTCGATCAGGCTTGCCATAACATATGGAATCAATGTCTCCATCAGGACTTCGCCAATCATGAACATCGGTGTAAGAATGGAGGCTTTCTTATACTGGCGTACACAGGAAAGCAGTTTCTTGATCAACAAATATCATCCTTTCAAAGCATGATTCAACAAGCTCATGCAGTAAGCTGGAATACTGTGAAAACTAAAGCGTATCAGTTCTGATAAGCTCTGACGGAATCGCGCTATATATGTTTGTGGCGATGAAACGGGTATATATATGCTTAAGCCGCCATCTCGAACACAAAAAGTTGCTATTCCGTTAGCATCTACAGATACATCTGTTTGTCCACCGATAATACAGCGAAACGTCTTTTCCGCAAATGCTTTCCCAACATACATGCTTTTGGAGCCACCGAGGGCATTTGTACACAATACGGCAATACCACTGCCGGGAATACACTCTGTACCTTCACGTGTAAAGCCAATAATATGCGGGTCATCCAGGTAATCGTGTTCTATACCATAGGCACAGTATTTGCGAAGTCGCAGCAGAAGGGGAAGCTCGGTAACAGGTCCGATACCACTGTGCGGGATACCATAAAGATCTCCCCAGAATACACATGGATATCCGGCTTCGCGAAGAAGAATGAATGCATATGCTGAAGCTTTAAACCAGCCATCAACCCAGCTTTCCAGTGATTGTTCTGGCTGTGTGTCGTGATTATCCACAAAAGTTACGGAGTGCATGGGATCAATAGATGTAAGAGTATTGTCAAACAGGGTACGCATGTCGAATGTACCACAGGAGCGGGAGGCTGATACAAAATGGAAATGTAATGGAACGTCGAATAAATCCATACAACCTTCTGTTTCATCCAGATAATGTAAGAGCGCGTCAATATTGGAATTCCAGTATTCGCCGACAGCATATACTTCTTTGCCGCTGCGCTCGCGAACCTGTCTTAGCAGTTGCGGAAAAAATGAAGCATCCATATGCTTGACGGCATCGAGCCGGAAGCCGTCCTCGTGTGTTTTTTGCAGGAACCATTGTGCCCAGTGAGTAAGCTCATGGAGTATTCTCGGATTGCAAAGATCTACATCACACCCCATCAGATAATCATAGTTTCCATATTCCTGATCAACATTTTTGCCCCATTGCTTTCCATCCAGAAGATATATTGCATGGTCCTTTCCTGGCTCCGCATAATCTACTCCGGTAAAACATGAATGATCCCATGCAAAGCTTGAATATTTGTTTTGACGTCCGGGAAATGTAAAACCTGTATATGCTTCTGCTGCGTACATTTCGCCAATAGGACAAAGCCGATTATTTGATGAAACCGGGGTAACAAACACAGCTTCTTTCGTGTCTCCACCCATACGGTGATTCAGTACTGTATCACCTATCACCTGCATGGCAGCTGCATGGAGTATGCGGACTGCATTCCGTAGATCTGCAAGAGTACCATACTTGGTTCTGATGCTTCCTTTTTGGTCAAATTCACCGAGATCGTATAAATCATATACACCATAACCGACATCATGAATTCCGCCTGCACCTTTGGATGCAGGTGGAAGCCAGACTGATGTGATGCCCATTCGCATCCATGTATATGCCAAATGTGTGATGCGCTCATAGTGTTTTCCATCATCATCCAGAAACCATTCAAAAGCCTGCAGCATCACACCATTACGAACGCCTGCGCCGCTTTCGAGCCGATGATTATTCGAAGGGATCTTCATAAATGTCATAATTCTCGTCTGCTAATTCAGTATTGTCGGTATCTACTATATAAGAATCTGATTCCTCATAGTTGGTTTCATATTCACCGTATTCCGACTCATCGACAGGGTACAACATGAGTGAAAAAATACCACTATTGGTTAATGCGTTCAAAATCCCCTGAAGTGTCGATACTGGCAGCGCTTCCAGGATTGGAAGCAGTCCTCTGATAATACTGCTGCGATGGTTCTGAACAAAAACACGGAGTGATTCATCGTTAAACGAGAAGAAATTAACACCATCTGTCTCGTAAAAAGTGTGCACCGGAAGCTCAGGAGTCATAATCACATCAGTTGAGATATGTGCAGTCAAAACAGGAATTGAATTCAAAAGAAGATTTACAGACTGATGATCGCCCTGTATCTGAAAGCCTAAAGAATCCTTTACCATGCTCAGTGTCAGAGTTTTTTCGGGGCTCAATGTAGGAAAACTGATGCCTTCAAGCAGGCTTCCATGAAAATCAACATCTACATTCCATGCCGATACAGCCGGCCATGTACATGGAAGATTCCGGGCATTCCATGTACCTATAAGCATTGGAGAATCAGCAGGACCAAACTCACATGACAAAAACGAATCATAGGTATCCCCATTCCTTTTTGTTTCAAAATCAAAGTGCATGTCTTCTCCATTCAGAAATCCCGGGAGATAAACATGAATCTGACGATTCTGAGGATCAGACAGATTGATCAGCTTTACAATGGTATTCCCGGACACAGACCAGGTTTCTGTATCATTGTTTATGTTTACATCCCAAGCGTTCCCGAGAGAAACTGATCTGATCCAGGCGGGGAGTGCAAAGTATGCATTTTGCAAGGTTTCTCCTGCCATATTGGCACCTGCAACCGTTTCAAACCAGTATCTTAAAGCACGGTCCTGGTATACTAAATCGGTAAGCTTTTCTGACAGTGAGAGTACATGTTTCAGCGGAACCTGATGGGATGTTTTCCGTGTGTGAAAAACTGCAGATATGTTTTCCCATGTGCTACGCCAGGCGTCCAGTGATATCCAAGGATAGAAAATCAAGGTTTGCTGCAGCGGGATCCCAAGATGGGCATCGAGTTTCATTCCATATTCAAGTGCTGCAGGGATATTGAGAAGGACCGGTTCGTATTCCCATAATGGACTTTCAAGCTTCATCATTCCCTCTACACCATATAAATGGATACTTGTTTCTGGAAGGCCGTTGCTGTCCAGTTTGAGGGAACACTGCAGATCAAATCCACCATCGTTTTCCGATGCAAGAAATGTACCTTGTATCATGGTCTGTTTAAGCAAATCCAGGAAACCTGCAATGGTGGAATCCTCTTCATAGGGGGCACAGGTAAATGAACAGTTGAAATTAAAAGCTTCACCCAAGGCTCCGCAAGGAATGAAAAGGCACAGCAAACAGGCTGCAATCCATCTTCTGAGCATAAAGATTCATCCTTTCTAAAAAGGTTCAGAATATGTCTTCTACTTCCTCTTCTTCCTGAACATCTGGTAGTATAAGAAGCCTGTCCAGGTCAAATGTCTTTGAATCAGTATCTGTAACCATCCAAGTCTCGGGTTCCTGATCAACAACGTGCTCATAAACGCGGTCCAGCAGTTGTTGCGTTTCCATATTTGCAATACCAGTGCTGCGAAGCCCATGTGCACTCTGAAATTCGCGTACAGCTTCCGCAGTCTTTGTACCAAACTGACCATCCAGGTCCTCTTCAGCTAGAAGACCTATTTTAATCAGCTGAGTTTGTAAAGTTCGGACTTTTTCTCCATGGTTTCCGGTACGCATGGTGTATCGGCATACATCGTTTACAGTCCCGAATCCAAGAATTCTGTTATAAGTCAAGTTATATGTGGCACGTTTCACACTGTCCGGTGTATTTCCTTCTATGACATGGATTGTAATTTCGCCGGTTGATTCGTTTTTTGAACAGTATTCGACCATTGCGACATGATCCGTATCTGTATTACTTGTCCATGTAAAGAAAACCCAGTCTCCTGGTTGTGGAACATAGTCTCCTGGTGCTAAAAAAACATCAGTACCATTTAACCACTGATAACCCCAGTCTTGCAAATGGCCGTTACGAACCACATACCGGCCTTGGCGGATAAACCAGTTGCGTCCGGTATTGGAAGCGGAGTACAGAGGGTATTGAACATTTAGCAATTCTGTTCCAAACTGTTCATCTGTCTGATTTACACACCAACATAAGAACTCAGCACACCATTGTGCATATGGGTCGCCTGCCCACTCGCCATATTTTGTAAAGCCGTGACTACCTTCGTGATATCCTATCTCGGCACGTGCGATTTCCAGAAGTTTGCTTATGGATTCCTGAACAGGCCATTTTGGTTCAACGATGATCTCCTTTGCAAGAGCGTGATTGGTTGCGAGACATAAAAGGAACACAATTATGAGAATGCTTCGTCGCATGGATCAGCACCTCTCCTTTGAAGGTCAGAAAGATAATTCCAATAAATGATTATATCAAAGC
>AUXO010673621.1_pt1 | contig 16473 bp, 9 predicted proteins | sample 768731 | NCBI WGS metagenome assembly AUXO01 (sample SAMN02715735, study PRJNA202380) | gut metagenome | biome: sheep rumen | host: Ovis aries | place: New Zealand: Palmerston North
GCAGCAAATGCTATATAAAATATGAGAGGTGAACTGTAAAAAGTTTGCCTCTTTTTTACTGTCGAAGAGTGTAAATTGATGGTTGAAAGTGGTATAATATTTATATGTCTTTTATAGATAAAATAATAATGAAAAAGATTAGTATTAGTGATATATTCAAGATTTAAATAGATAAAAGACTATTATAAAAATATTAGTGAATTAAAGGAAATATTACATTTATGATAGAAAGAATATGCCCTAAGTGTAAAATACCAACAGATGGAGAAAAGTGTGTTAATCCTTCATGTGGTCATCAAACAATAATGTCTTCTACTGTGTATTGGTGTGAGCATTGCAATGTGCCAATATATAATCCGATTTGTCCAACATGTGGAGAGAATGGAAAATATATTGCAACTGACATTAGACCAGTTTTCCCAGAAGAAAATATGCTGTTATCATTGATACATAAGGATGATGCATTCGCATATCAGAAATCGTCAGTTTGGTATGGGAGCAATAGTTATATTATAGACGGGAAAAAAGTAAAGGTTTCAATTAGTTCATTGAATAAATGGTCGATTGAAAAGATAAAAGAACTTAAAGATAAATATGAGGAGAATCAAAGTAAGATTGATTATTCATATTTTGATTCATATAAACAGAAATTTATTGAAGCAAATAAAGATAGATTTAATTATATTACAGAAGAAGCAGTAAGTTATATACAACAATATCTTGATAGATATTCTATTGATGACATGATGGTTTCTTTTAGTGGAGGTAAGGATTCGACAGTTACCTCACATCTTGTAAACAGTGCTCTTGGTACAAATAAAGTTTTACATATTTTTGGAGATACAACACTGGAATTTCCATATACATTAGAGTATAAAAAAAGATTTAATAAGAACGATGAATCACAGGGCGTTAGAATAATAACTGCAAAAAATAGAGAAAAGAATTTCGAAGGCTTATGTGATGTTGTTGGACCACCAAGTAGAGTTATGCGATGGTGTTGTACAGTTTTTAAAACTGGAGCAATACAAAAGACTATATCTGCAGCATTTAAAGATAAAACTCAAATCTTGAGTTTTCAGGGAATTAGACGTAATGAATCAGCTAGTAGAAGTAAATATGATAGAGAAAGTGATAGTCCAAAAATAACAAAGCAAAAGGTTGCTTCACCTATTATCGATTGGATAGATTTTGATGTTTGGTTATATATATTATCAACAGGGATAGATTTTAATTATGCATATAGATTGGGGTGGACAAGAGTAGGATGCTGGTGTTGCCCAAACAACGGAGCGTGGTCTGAATTTTTGGCGAAGGTTCATATGTATGATCAATATGTACATTGGCATAAATTACTTGTAGATTTTGCTGTTAAAATTGGAAAGCCTGATCCAGAAGAATATATTAATGATGGTGGATGGAAGGCAAGACAAGGTGGAAACGGGCTTGAGGTAGCACAGAATTCAATTGTAAAATTTGAACCATGTGCAACGGATGAAAATGCATTTAACTACGATTTACAAAAGCCTATTACAGAGGAATTATATGAACTATTTAAGCCTTTTGGATATATTAATAAGGAATTAGGAAACAAGAGATTAGGCGAAGTATACGTTATGGGCAAAACAGGAAAAGTTGTGTTAGTTTTGCAAGGACGTATAGGAAAAACTAAACTCAAAGTAATTATTAAAGATATTCATATTGCACACTCAAAGAATTTATTAACTGCAGAAGGAAAGATTCAATGTCAGTTGACAAAATATCAGATGTGTTTAGGATGTAAAGCTTGCGAAAGCGTTTGTAAATATGACGCAATTAGCGTTAAAGATGATGGAAATGGAAATGTTATATACACAATTGATGATGATAAGTGTAGACGATGTACGGAATGTGTTGGACATTTTAACGCAGGATGTTATATGAGGAAAGTATTAACAATTAAGAGGAATTAATATGACAACAAATACAAAAGTAAAAATGAGACTTCAGGGACATGAAAAGTTTCCTTTGAGAGAAGGCTGGTTGAATAAAGGATTAAGAATTGTAAATGATAATCCTATGGTTTTTCAAGGGAAAGAAGGACCAGATGAATTTGGAATTGGTAATAATATGGTAAAGTCTTTGAGATATTGGCTAAAAGCATTTGGATTAATTGAAGGAACACTCACCAAAGGACTTAATTTAACGGAGTTTGGCCAAACAATATATGAGTACGATCCGTATATAGAACAGGATTTTACACTATGGATTTTGCATTCTAAAATTGCAAAAAATATTGAAGAAGCTACATCTTGGTATATGTTCTTTAATAGATGTGATTTTGATGATATGGAAAAAGAAATAATAGAGAAAATATTATATAGAGAAATAGTGAAATATGCTTCTGGACAAACTTTTTCGGATAAGTCAGTAAAAAATGATTTAGATGTCATTTTGAATATGTATAGTAAGGAAAAAAAGATAGAAGATCCTGAAGAAAAAAGTGTTTCACCATTTGCAAGTTTAGGTTTGATAAAAAACAGTGAGGGTTCATATTCAAAGAAAGTACCTGATAGACGAAAAATAAATGAAGATGTTATTTTATTTGAATTAGCAGATTTGATGAATGGACTAGATAATATTTCTATTGAGCAAGCTATCAATGGAGAGTGTGGTATTTCAAAAATATATCAATTAAAGAGTGTGGATATAAATGAAATGCTTGATAGATTAGATAGTAGAGGATATATAAGAGTAGATAGAACTGCGGGATTAGATATCATTTATAGAGAAAAAGATTTTTCTCAATTAGATGTTATGGAAGAGTATTACAAAAAACGAGGATAAGGAAGAATGGGCATTAATAGTCTTAATGAAATAGTAAATTTTAATAATAGTTTTAAGACGGCTGTTAATTTATATTTAAGTTTAAATAAAATTGATAAGGTTTTAAATTATATACCAACTAAATCATCAATAATATTGTTAGATGATTATATGAATTCAGTAATAAATAATAAGGAGCAGTCTACCCTTTTGATTGGACCATATGGAAAGGGAAAATCTCATTTGTTATTAGTATTTTTAGCAATTCTTAGTTTGGAAAGAAATGATGAAAATACTAAGGTGGTTGAAAAAATTATTAACGATTTTTCTAAAGTTGATGATGATACAATTGCGGAAAAAATTAGATTATTATGGAATAAAAAAAGATTTTTACCAGTTATTATAAATGATACAAATGGAGATTTGAATCAATCTTTTATTGCAGCATTGAATGATGCTTTGAAAAGAGATGGATTAACGGATTTGGCGCCAGATACATATTATTCTATAGCTATAGATAGAATTGAAGAATGGAAAAGTTCTTTTAAAGACACATACAAACAATTCGTGAAAGAATTGAAAAAGGATAAAATTGATATTGCAGATTTTATTGCTGAATTAAAAAGATATTCAAAGGTGGCGTTACAAACATTTATTGAAATATATCCAAAGATAACTGCGGGAAGTATGTTTAATCCCTTGGCTGTTTCAGAAGTTTTGCCATTGTATAAAAGTGTAAGTGAAAAATTAGTTGAAGAAAAAAATTACGCTGGTATTTATATTGTTTTTGATGAATTTAGTAAATTTATAGAAGGCTTAAATGGTAGAAATGTCGGAAATAATATGAAGTTATTGCAAGATATGTGCGAACTTTCTAATGAGTCTTCGAATGCACAGATTTTTATCACTATGGTTGCGCATAAAAGCATAAAGGAATATGGTAAGTATTTGTCTTCTGACATCATAAATGCATTTACAGGAATAGAAGGACGAATTATAGAAAAGTTTTTTGTTACTTCATCAAAGAATAATTATGAACTTATTAGACATGCTATATTGAAAGATGAAGCAAAATTAAAAAAATTAGATAATTATAAGATGTTCTTTGGAGAAGAGGCTTCTTCGAAGTATAGAACTATTCCGGTATTTGACAAGGTGTTTGATAAGAAAGACTTTGATGAAATAGTATTAAAAGGATGCTTTCCATTAAATCCTGTTGCTACTTATATATTATTAAATATTAGTGAAAAAGTTGCGCAAAATGAACGTACTTTATTTACATTTATTTCTAATGATGAACCTAATAGTATGGCGAGATATGTTGCAGAACATACTAAAGATAAAGAATGGACAATTGGTGCGGGACAAATTTATGATTATTTTAGTGGATTGTTTAAGAAAGAAATATCCAATGAGTTAGTACATAATATTTGGCTTGGTGCTGAAACTGCTTTATTGCAATGTCAGACTGATGAAGAAAAAGATATTATTAAATCAATTGCTCTAATTCAAATTGTAAATAAAGAGGAGGAATTGAAAGCAAATAAAAAATATACTTCATTAGCATTAAATACAGATAATTACGAAAATGTAATTGATGAGTTGATTGAAAGACAGATTATTTATGTAAAAGAATCAACTGGAGTATTGGCATTTAAAACAAAAGCTGGAATTGAACTTAGAAATGAAATAAAAAAACAACGTAAATTAAAAGGTGATAACGTAAACTATAGCCATATTTTAGAAGAAATAAGTGATAAGCATTTTGTAATTCCGAGAAGGTATAATATTGATAATTATATTACAAGATACTTTTATCATGAGTATATGGATGTAGAATTCTTTTTATCAATTGATAACGCAGATGCTTTTTTTGATTCTAAAAAAATATGCGATGGTAAGGTGTTAACTTTATATAGTTTTAATAAGATTAATCAGGAGGAAGTTAAGAATCATTTAATTGAATTAAATAATAATAGATTAATTATCGTTTTACCTGGAAAGAAAATCACAACAGGAAAGCAATTAAAAGAATATGAAATATTAGATGATATTAAGAATAACCACATTTTTATGTCAGATAATGATATTTTGAAGAAAGAGATTCCGATATTAGAGGAAGATCTTATTAATGTAGTTAGAAGCGAATTATTACAGATATATGTTGATGATAAGAAATGTAAGGTTTTATATTTTGATGGTAAGGAATTACAAAAATATGGTGCTGGTGAAGAAGAATTATCAGTAAATAAATGTTGTGAACTAGTTTATTCTCGTTCGCCTAAAATTAATAATGAAATAATTAATAGAATCAGTATATCTTCAGCTCAGACAAAGAAAGCAAGATTGAATATAATAGCAGAGATATTAGCTTCTGGTGGAAATGTTGATGAGAATTTTTATGCCGGTACAAATCAAGAGGCAACAATATTTAGATCATTATTTATGCGAACAGGAATAATAAATGATTCTACGGAGTGCGGATTAAAAGAAGTTCTTAATCACATTGAAAAATTTATTGATTCTTGTTGTGATATGAGAATTTCATTTAAAGACATTATATTAAAAATCACATCTGAACCGTATGGTATGAGATTAGGAGTTGTTTCGATTTATTTGGCATATGAATTATCAAAAAGACATGAAGATTTAGTAGTTTACTATGCAGATAATGAAATTCAATTAACAGCAGATGTTATTGTAAATATTTGTGATAAGCCAGATGATTATTCACTCTTTGTTCCTAGGGAAGATAAAGAGCGAGAAGATTATATTAAGAATTTGAATAAGTTGTTCAACGTAGAAGAATCTCGAAATTTAACTGAAAATAGAATTAAGAATATAGTAATTTGTATGCAAAGATGGTATAGATCATTACCGCAGGTTACTAGAAATTTAGCTAAATTAGAATTAAATAAAAAGAATGATAGAAATATGCAGGTTATAAAAAATGTTCTTCAGAAAGTAGAATATAATCCATATGAGATTTTATTCGTTACTATTCCAGAAGAATTTGAAATGAGCGAGTACAGCGATATTTATTCTTCAATTAAAAAATGTAAAAAACATTTTGATGAATACTATGTAGAAATGAATAAAATAGTAATCTCAAAAATATATGAAGTTTTCGACAAGAGCAAATCACAAGATCTTTATCATATAATGAAAGATTGGTATGCAAAACAAAGTGTAGTTTCGAAGAAAGCATTACTTGATGGAGAAGTTACGGGACTTATGAATTGCATTGAGAGTTTAGAAGCGTATAGTGATGAAGAAGTGGCTCAAGCTATTGCAAAAGCAGTAACAGGTGTATATTTAGATACATGGAGAAATGAATTGTTTGATGAATTTACTGACGTGTTATCGAATCTGAAGTCTAAAATTGAAAATATTAAAGATGATAAAGAAAGCACTAGACATGAGTTATATTTTACTGGAGTAGATGGTAAAGAAATCAAAAGTTATTATGAACCAGTTACTGAAGGAACAGGTGTGATTTTACGAAATATATTAGAAGAAACATTAGAAGATTTTGATGATCTAAGTGAAAATGACCGAGTAGGCATTTTGCTTGAAATGATTGAAAAAATAGTAAGGAAGAAATGATGATTTATTTAGACAATGCAGCTACAACATATCCTAAATCAGAAAAAGTATATCAAGCTATGGATTGGGCTAATAGAAATCTTTCGGTTAATGCAGGAAGAGGTTCTTATTCATTAGCTCAAAAGGCTAGTGCTATTATGACTGAAACAAAAGCTTTGTTGAGAAAGTTAGTTTCTGCAGAAGCATCGGCATCTGTTGTTTTTACTCCATCTATTACTATAGCATTGAATGAGATAATTGGTGGAATAGAGTGGAATGCTAATGATGTTGTTTATGTATCGCCATATGAGCACAATGCTGTAGCTAGAACGTTATATTTAGCAGAAAAAAGGAATAATATAAAAGTTAAGCAAATTCCAATAGATGAGAATTCTCTAGAGATTGATATTGAAAGAATGAAGTATGAATTCTCAAAAGAAAAACCAAGAGCTGTTTTTTGTATTCATGTTAGCAATGTTACGGGCTATATTTTGCCTGTTAAAGAAATATTTAATGAGGCAAAAAAATATGACGCTTATACAGTTCTTGACTCAGCACAATCACTTGGTTTGATTAATATTAATGTTAGAGAGTTACCAGTTGATATTATTGCATTTGCGGGACATAAAACATTATATGGTCCATTTGGAATTGGTGGGTTTATTAATATTTCTAATGTTTCATTATTAGAATATTTAGCTGGCGGAACAGGAAGCGATTCTCTTAATTTAGATATGCCAGAGGGGCGTGAAAGTAAGTATGAGTTTGCAAGTATGAATATTGTTGCAATTGAAGGACTTAGGGCTGCATTAAAAGAATTAAACCAAGAGGAAATATATAAAAAAGAAAAAGTGTTAACTGACTATTTGGTTGAAAAATTAAAAGAAATAAAAGGTATAAAATTGTATCTTCCAGGTGATTTAAGCAAACATATTAGTATTGTTTCTTTTACTGTTCAAGGAATGGATTCTGATGATGTGGGGACTATATTAGATGAGGATTTTGATATTGCGGTAAGAACTGGATATCATTGTGCACCATGGATACACGAATATCTTAAAGATAAGAGTAGTGTTGGAACAGTGAGAGTTGGATTGGGTTGCAGTAATACGACAGAAGATATTGATGAATTATTAAAAGCTATTTATGACATAATATAATTTTGAGAGAAGGTGTTTAGATTGGATTATTCATATTTGATTAAGTACATGATACTGTTTTCAAAAGCAAAATTAGAACATTATGTTGGAGACGACATAATGGAACAATTGCTTGTAGAATGGGAAAGTTCTGCAAATAAACCAATTACAAAAAAAGATTTAGCAGATATGGTTTTGAGTTTATCTGGGATATCGGTTCTAAAAATTAATGAATTTAGAAAAGACTTATTAATGCATATGGATCAAAAAGAAATTGATTATATATATGGGTTTTCAGCTTCGGAGAAAGTTGAAATCTCAGTTATGGATAAAGTAGAAACTATTTCTAATCAAACTTGGAAACCAAGTGATATGAATAATAGGTTATTGCAAATTTTACATATTAGTGAAAATGTTTTTGATAATAGTCCAAAAGATGATAAAGTTATTTATTTTCATGAATCTATGTCTAGATTCTATGAGTTACTAGATTACCAATATATTATAAAACAACGTATTTTAAATGAGTTAGAAAAAAATAATGAACTTACTAGAATGTTAGTACATATGCCTACAGGAACAGGTAAAACAAAAACAATGATGCATACTTTGATTCATTATTATATATTTGATTTGAATCAAAAAGGATTAGTTATTTGGTTGGCGCATACAACCGAATTATTACAACAGGCATATGATACATTTGAACAGGTTTGGAAACGACTGGGAAATGGAGTTATAAAATCATATAAAGTATGGGGAAATAAAAACGTTGATGAGGAAGAACTGGAAGGAATTATGTTTTGTGGGATTCAAAAATTACAGGCTATTAAGAGATCAAAACCTGAAATTTTTGATGCAATCGTCAAATCGGCTCGGTTAATTGTTTTTGATGAAGCGCATAAGGCTACCGCTTCGGAAACACGTAGTTTGATAGAAAGTATGATGGTAAAGAAGGAAGGAATGGTTGACAGAGCGTTGATTGGACTTACAGCCACTCCTGGAAGAACAACTTTAACTAGTGACGAAAATGTATTTTTTACAAATATGTTTGAACGTAGAATTATTAGAATTGATACAGATGCAGTTGCAAAAATGAATTATTCAGATGTGGAATACTTAAATCAAAATTCTACAAATAATATTATTGAATTTTTTCAAAATAAACAAATTTTGTCAAAAATAAAAAAGGAACAGTTATATTATGAGGAAAACTTTACTGAAGAAGAAATTGCAAGAATTAATGTATCAATGACAGAAAATGGATATAAAGATTTTAGTAAAGCAACTTTAGCAATGATAGGTAGAAATAGAAGTCGAAATAAGTCAATAATGAAGAAATTAAGAGAGTTGTCTATAGAAGGAAAACCTACTATTGTTTTTGCGTGTTCAGTTGCTCATGTAAAGTTGTTGTCATATATGTTGACACTAGAAAATATTCCAAATGCAAAAGTTCTAGGTGAAATGAATAGTTTGGATAGAGAAAATGCAATTTGTGCATTTAAGGATAGAAATAATCCGATTAATATATTAATAAATTATGAAGTATTAACTACTGGGTTTGATTCGACAAATATTCAGTGTGTGTTTATTACTAGACCAACACAATCTATAGTTTTATACAGTCAGATGTTAGGAAGAGGATTGAGAGGTCCTAAAATGGGAGGCAATGAAGAATGTTTGTTAATAGATATCAAAGATAATTTAGGAAAATACGACGCAGATATGGCGTTTGAACATTTTGATTCATATTGGTATAGCAAATAGAAAGGAAGTATAATTGTGGGACAGAGTATAGTACAAATAAAACAAATGGGAGATGCTCTTAGGAGTAGTGGATATAAAAGCATTGATAGTGCAGTTGCTGAGATAATTGATAATTCAATAGAGGCAGAAGCTAAAGATATTTTTGTTATTATGAGAGAACATGTAGATCCAAATACTGGAAGAAAATGTGTGTATGAGTTTGCTATCTTGGATAATGGTACAGGTATGGATCTTAATAAATTATCAAGTTGTTTAGGTATTGGATATACTACGAAGTCAAATAGACGAGGAATGGGACGTTTTGGAGTGGGATTACCTCAAGCTTCATTACACGTTACTCCTTGTGTCGAAGTATATTCTTGGCAAGAAGAAATAGAGAATGATGATCCGGTTTATAAGGTGTGGTTAGATATAGAAAAAGTTAAAACTGGTGAACAGGAAGAGATAGAAGATCCAGAGTTGTGTGAAATTCCAAAGTGGGTTCAGAAATTTATGGACTATGTTACAGTTGATGGTAAAACTCATAGTTTTACACAAAGTGGAACTTTAGTTTATTGGAAAAATTGTGATAATGTTAAACCTAAAACGGTAGCATCTCTGAATGATAAATTAGAATTCTATTTGGGAAGAAAATTTAGACATTTGATTTATGATGGTACGCATAATATTAGGTTGATTACAGTTGGAAATGAATCTAATGCGATTAATGTAATGCCTAATGATCCTTTATTTGTTATGGTTCCTAATAGAGTGCTGGGAAATCCGGATATGCCTGAGGATATAAGCGAGAAAGCAAATATTAATTGTACGGAACCAATTTTTGAATTATATGATACGAATAATTGTAAAAATGGTGAAGTGAGTGTTCCGATTTCATATGTTGATAGAAAAACTGGTGAAAAGAAAAAGTCAGATGTTATCGTTAGATTTTCAAGAGTTAGAGCAGAGTTTTATGATCAAACAGCTATACCAACAGGTGATCCGGGGTCTAAACCGATAGGTAAATATACAAAAAAACTAGAAGGTATTTCTGTTGTTAGAGCCGGAAGGGAAATTGATTTTGGTTCGTTTGATTTTTATGATAAAACCAATAATCCATATCATAGATGGTGGGGATGCGAAATTTGTTTTGATCCAGTTTTAGATGAAGTGTTTGGAGTTGCAAATAATAAACAACAGGTTGAATTACGTGACAATAGAGAAGATAAAGATCCAGATGCTGAGGATAGTCTTTGGGATAAATTGTCAGTAGTTATCACAAATACCATCAAAGAGATAGTATTAAAAAATAAAGAGTTACGAAAAGGATCTAGAACAGAAGAAGAAGATAATGAAAGTAATTCCGAGAAGATTATTAAGGATGTTGAAGATAAATTAGGTGATAATGAAGGACAGGCTTTAGAAGAAATAAATAATGTATCAGAAGAGGAATTAGAAGAAAGAGCAGCGGAATTTTTACACGAACAAGGTAACGATAACCCTACGATTGAACAGATTTATGCTTTATTAAAAAAGGATGTAACGATTCAGTATAGAAAGTTGAGTAAAATTTCACCATTTATGGATTTAGATTTTGGTATGGGAACCGTTGTGTTAACTATTAATACTTCTCATATATTTTATGATGAATTTATTTCAAAGATGGAGGAAGAAAATATAGTTGCATTTGAATTGTTTATCGGAGCTTTGGCTAAAGCAATTAATAAGACAAATGTTCATAATTCGGATGAAAATGATACATTATTACAGGAGTGGGATTATAGATTAAAGAAATATCTACAGCAGATTAAAAAATAAGGATATTAATGTATGGCGATTTTAATTTCTAATGGGATTTTAAAAAAGATAGAAGAAGAAATACATAATTGTTCGCAATCTTTTTATGCAATTTCAGCTTTTTGCAAGATTACTCTCTTGGAGTTTTTTGATTCGAATTTATCAGAGGATGTTTATGAAAAAAAATTAGTTGTGAGAATGCGACCAGAGGATATTATCTGTGGAGCTACTGATATTTCATTATATGAGTATTGTAAAAAACATAATTGGAAATTATATTTTAATTTTGATTTACATGCTAAAACATATGTTTTTGATAAGATGAGATGTATAGTAGGGAGTGCAAATGCTACTTCGACTGGTATGAGTTTGGATTGTAATGGAAATTATGAAATGGCTACGGTAAGTATACTTGATAATAAAGATAGACAAGCAATAGGAGAACTGGTTGAAAATTCGGTTCTTATGATTGATAAAACTTATAGTATTATGTGTAAATCGCTTGAAAAGATGAAAATAGAAAAAGAGCACACATCATTAATATGGCCAGATGAAATTAGAAATTTGTATAAGAAAAAAATTGATGTTTTGTTTGTAGAAGATTTTCCTGCACAATTTTCACCTTTGGATTTTATTGGGATGGAAGATATTAAAGTGGACTTTTATAATTCTAAAGGATATCAGTGGATAAAGGATGAATTGATGAAAAAGGATAGTCATGAATTATATTTTGGAGAAGCAAGCAGTTTGCTACATAATAAATTGGTGAAGGATCCTAAACCTTATAGAAAAGAGGTTAAAGAACTATTATCCAATTTATTAAATTGGATAGTTGAATTAGGGTGTGAGGAAATATTAATTGATAGACCTAATTATTCACAAAGGATAAAGCTTGTAGAAAACTAATAACGGGAGAGTATGTTATGGATGCGGTTTTTGAAGAAGAAAAGAATAATTTAAATAAAGTTGAAAAGAAAATTAAGGAAGAAATAAGGAAACATAGAGATTTATCTAAAAAATATGTGAATGAATTAAATAATTATAGCGTTAGTGGTGGAATTGGACCAACAAAATCTGATTTACGAGAATTGTATAAAAAGGAAGATGCTGAAGTAGAAAAATATGAATCATATGTTGATGAACCATATTTTGGGCGAATGGATTTAGATGTTGAAGGGAAAAAAGAAACTAAAATATTATATATTGGTAAATCAGGGATAAGTATCGGGAATTCTAGATTGGTTATTGATTGGCGTTCTCAAGTTGGTGAATATTTTTACATGAAATCAGAGCGACAATTTACAGTAAATGACTACGCATATCAATTAGTGCTAAGAAGAAAATTTGAAATAAAAAATGGTGAATTGTTAAGTTATGATACAGAGTATGATTCATCAAATGTAACTTTAGAAGGGGATGTTATGGATCCTTTTCTTTTGACGGTATTAAGGGATAAAAGAAGAGAACATAGATTAACGGATATTATTAAAACAATTCAAGGAAAACAAAATGAACTGATTCGTAAACCTAGAAAAGAGAATTTTATTATTCAAGGATGTGCTGGCTCAGGAAAAACTATGGTTTTATTACATAGATTGTCTTACTTGAAATTTAATAATAGAGGGTTAAATTGGAATACTGTTCGAATTATTACACCAAATAAGGAATTTGAGGCACATATTAATGATTTAAGTATACAATTAGAATTGGATGAAATAGAAAGATTATCGGTAGATGAATATTATGTAAAATTAATAAAAGCATATTCTGATAAGATAGTTGTAGATGCCAATGTTTTAAGTGAAAAGAAATTGAATGAACAAATGCTGACAAATATTTATTCGATTGATTTTAAAACAAAAATTGAAGAATCTTATAATGAAATATGGAAAGAGTGTTTAGATAAAATACATAAACAAAATCTTTTTGAAGTATTAGAAAAATGCAATATAAGAGTACCAGAAATATCAAAATATAATCAAGAAACTTATTTAGAAATAAAAAGTAGCATTAGTGAGATAAAAAAGGCGATAAATAAAGAATTAGAAGAAATTAAGAAAAAAGAGACACGTTTAAATAATGTTACAACTATGCTTGAAGATGAAATACAGAATAAGAAAAAAATTGGGGTACGAATAAATGAATTATGTGATTCTATAAAAAATACTTTTACTTCTGAAATTAATCAAAGTAAGGATTTGCTTGAATCCTTTGAAAGAAATTTGGAAGAAAAAAAGGAAAAAGAGACGAGTTTTTTAGATGATATAGAGAAGTGTGAGAAAAATATTACAGAATTAAATAACGATATTACAGATTTTGAAAATAAAAAGAATGAATACAATAGTATTGAATCATATAAAGGAATTATTGATAATAAAGACAATATCTCTAAAATTATCGTTAAAGAAACAAATGAAATATATAAGGAATTAATAGAATTACAAAAACAGTATAATGCTATTCCTGTGTATAGATTTTTTGTTAAAAATCAGGTTAACGATTCTATTCATAAAAAACAAAAGGAATTAAATGATAGAATCAATTCAATTCTGAATAATAGTATATATGAAAGGAAAACTGAGTTAAAAGAAAAGGAAGATATATATAAGAATTTAAAACAATCATATGAGGATTTTGTACATAAAAATGAAGAAGATATTAAGAATAAGACGTTATTAGAAGAAAAAATTAATACGTATAATTTATGTATGGAAAAATTTTCAAAAGATTCAATAGTTGTTTTAAGTGAATCCTTATCACCAGAGCAATTTGATTTTGTTAAATTGGTTTGTAAAGAATATATTGATGAAGTACAAGAATATAAAGAAAAAGAAAAAAACATATATAACTATGAAAATATAATTAATAAAGTTAACGAGGAATTGAGTGATATTAAAAAGAATTCTAGAACGGATGAAGATATAAATTGTTTAAAAAAATGTGAAAATGTAATAGAAGAATTGAAACTAAAGAGAATATTAACTAAAGTCGCGGTTGAACCATTAAAGGATATATATGTTGAATATGGAGAAAAGTATTCAAAGAGAAATTATAGGCATAAATTATATATTAAACTATTGTTTTGTAGTATGTATTTTACAAGATGTAAAATAAGAGATACTTTTTTAAATATTGATGAAGCGCAAGATATTTCATTAGCTGAATATATATTATTAAAAAATATTGTTGATAAAAATTGTGTATTTAATCTATATGGAGATGTTAATCAATTAGTGTATTCTTACAAAGGAATATCAGATTGGGAACAATTGAAAGAAATAATTAATACTAATATTTATGTATTAAATGAAAACTATAGAAATACATTACAAATTACAGAATTTTGTAATAAATATTTTGGATCAGATGTATATCCAATTGGAATTTCAGGTGATAAAGTAGAAAACAAAAAGTTTAATGAGGCTATAAGATGGCTGGAAAAAATCAAGAAGAATAATCCAGAGTTTAGGTGTGCGTTGATATATAGACATGGTAAACAGGCTATATATGAGGCTGCAAAACTTCAATTTGAAAATAAAGATATTTCGTGGAATACAGTTGATGATTTGCGTATATCTGTGATAACTGCCGAGTTAGCGAAAGGGTTAGAATTTGAAGTTATAGTTGCTGTAATTGATGGAATGACAGATAATGAAAAATATATTTCATACACACGTGCGTTAAATAGTCTATGTGTTGTTGAAGATGTGTTTGATGAGAAAGCAATTGATGAAAGTATTGATGAAAATGAATACGATGAAAATGACGAAGACATATTTGTTGATGAAGATGAGGATGAATACAAAGATGAATACAAAGATGAATACAAAGATGAAGATGAGGATGAACATGAAGGCAAAGACAAAGATGAAGTTGATGAAGATGAGATAATAGAAGAAGATAAAAATGATATTATTTTGGAACATAATAGTAAAGAGATTAGTGATGAAAACCTGAAAGTGTTTGCTGAAAATCTTTTTTATGAAAAATTGGAAGATACCATTGCAATTAATGAAAAACATGTAGAAATCTTAGAAAGTTTAAATGATTCAATTCATACGGTGTGCAATGCCCCTTCTGGCAGTTTGAAAAGCATGTTGTTTTGGGTTATGGTTAGCAAAATGCGTCAAGAGACAGGAAAACAATCAATTATTACTGCTGAGGTTTATATGCAAGAAAATGAATTACTTTTGGCAGAAAGAATGGGGTTGAAGGCAGGATATTTGGGAGAAAGTTTTTCAGATTATATTAACGATGTGAAGAAAGAAAAATATGATGTTATTTTTGTACCATATGAATTTTTTGAAAACGATGAGGAAGCTGTAATGTTTGTGAATTACTTTTCACACAAAGTTGCTTTTTGGGGAGTTGATCATCCATTACAAAACGAAAATATATGGGAGAAAATAAAAAATTACGGTATGGATTTAGGGTCAACTTTTTATTTGATGTCAAAAGAAGGAGTGGGTAAATTAAATATTGAAGGATATAATATTATTAATCTAGATGAGAAAAAGAATATTGAGAATGTTGTTAAGATTAAATGCGAAAACGAAGATGATAAGTTTATATGGTTAGAAGATAATTTAGATATTTTTGAAGGTATAGGTATTATATATTGTAATACAGAACAGACGTGTAAGAGGGTAAGTAAGTTTTTAAGGAAGAAAAAAATTAAGGCACCAGAATATACTGATGTAAACAATCTTGAACTTATGCATTATTTGATTAATTCCTTTATTTCAGGCGGAATAAAAATAATTGTAACAACACATGAACTTGGAAAAAATATTTCAAATCCAAATATTAATTTTATAGTTCATTTTGATATTCCAAGAGATAGCTCTATTTACGAGTTACATATTGATCAAATAGGAATGATTCGTGATACTGTTAGAATTGTTGATATGGAACTAGAATAAGAAATGATGGAGGTCTATATGAAATTAGATGGTGCAGGTATTATTAATATCTATTTATTCAAAAAGTAAAAGGTATTGGTTGATTTCGGACATATCTGATATGATGAATGAAGATAAATATTTTGATAATGGTATTCCTACAACTGAATTTTTTGAAAGAAGAAAAAAGTGTCAGTTGCGTGTTTTAAAACATTATTAAAAAGTAATTTAAATGATAAGAGTATAAAAGTAGATATTCATCGGTAGAAATTAAAAATGGGCAGAATAAATGATGATACGTTGGTTATAAATTCTTATAGAAATAAAGCAAGAGTTTTATTTCATAAATTGAATGGTATGAATTTAGATGAGATAGAATCTCTGGTTAGAGTTGAGGTTGAAAGAATTGTTACAGAATATGAATTAGATGTAAAAATACTTGATGTATTGATTTATGGTAGTCGTGCAAAAGGAACTGAGTCGATTGATTCTGATCTTGA
>AUXO014986502.1_pt1 | contig 16473 bp, 11 predicted proteins | sample 768731 | NCBI WGS metagenome assembly AUXO01 (sample SAMN02715735, study PRJNA202380) | gut metagenome | biome: sheep rumen | host: Ovis aries | place: New Zealand: Palmerston North
GGACCTGGGAATGGTTGACGATATACTAAATAATCAGGAATACCTAATTCTAAGCCTACACGTCTAACCTCATCTTTGAATAATAATCTTAATGGTTCAACGATTTCTTTAAAATCAACAACTGAAGGTAATCCACCTACATTGTGGTGAGACTTTATAGTTGCAGATTTGCCTAAGCCTGATTCAATAACATCTGGGTAAATTGTACCTTGTGCTAAGAAATCAACCTTACCAATCTTTTTAGCTTCATCTTCAAATACTCTTATGAATTCCTCACCAATAATCTTTCTTTTTCTTTCAGGTTCAGTAACACCTTCAAGCTTCTTATAGAATCTTTCTTGTGCATTTACTCTAATGAAATTTAATTCATAATTTCCATTAGGACCAAATACAGCTTCAACTTCGTCTCCTTCATTCTTTCTTAAAAGACCATGATCAACGAATACACAAGTTAATTGCTTACCTACTGCCTTAGATAATAATACAGCAGCAACACTTGAATCAACTCCACCTGATAAAGCACATAATACCTTACCATCGCCAATCTTTTCTCTTAATTCTTTAACTGTTGTTTTAACGAAGTCATCCATCTTCCATAATCCATGGCATCCACATACCTTTAATACGAAGTTAGAAATCATCTTCATACCTTCATCAGTATGCATAACCTCTGGATGGTATTGTACACCATAAATCTTGTTTTCTCTATCTTCCATTGCAGCAATAGGGCATGTTTTAGAAGATGCAGTAATAATAAATCCTTTTGGTGCCTTAGATACATAATCTGTATGGCTCATCCATACATTAGTATCCTTTGATACTCCATCAAATAATAATGAATCATCACTATTGATATTGATTAATGTCTTACCATATTCACTCTTAGGTGCATGAGTAACTGTGCCACCTAATGCGTGACCAATTGTTTGACATCCATAGCAAATACCTAAAATTGGGTATCCTAATTTAAATACCTCTGGGTTAATATGTGGAGAATCTTCTTCAAATACTGAATTAGGTCCACCAGTGAATATAATACCCATAGGATTAAATTCTTTAATTTTTTCTAATGACATATTATAAGGATGAACCTCACAATATACATTACACTCTCTTACACGTCTTGCGATAAGTTGGTTATATTGTCCACCAAAATCTAAGACTAATACCTTTTCGTCCTTCAAGAGTATTTCCTCCTTTTTATTTATCTGTATCAGTTTTTAAACCACATCTAGAATAGATGAAATCTAGATTCTTAAAATAATATTCTAATGTGAAGCAAGATGCAAGCTCATCCTTTGATAAATGAGACATAACCTTATCTGATTCACTTAATAATGTTTGATAATCCTTACCTTCATTATAAGCAACCATTGCGATAGGTTGAACTGTATCATAAGCTTCTTCTCTTGATAATCCCTTTTCAATTAATGCCATCATTACTCTTTGAGCAAAAATAACACCATTTGTCATATAAATATCATCAATCATCTTCTTTGGATAAACAACAAGTTTATCTAAGATCCCCATGAAACGATTTAACATATAATCTAATAACATTGTTGAATCTGGTAAAATAATTCTTTCTGTTGAAGAGTGAGAAATATCTCTTTCATGCCATAATGCAACATTTTCATTGAATGTAACCATATAACCACGAATAACTCTAGCACAACCACAAATATTTTCTGAAGAAATAGGATTTCTCTTATGAGGCATTGCAGATGAACCCTTTTGACCAGGTGTGAAATATTCTTCTGCTTCATGAACTTCTGTTCTTTGTAAGTTTCTAACTTCAAAAGCCATTTGTTCTAAAGTATCTGCAATACATGCAAGTGTAGACATATAGAATGCATGTCTATCACGTTGTAATACTTGTGTTGAAATGTTTGCAGAATCGATTCCTAAATGCTCGCAAACATAATCTTGAATAGATGTTGGAATATTTGCAAAATTACCAACAGCACCACTCATCTTACCACATTCAACTCCTTTTCTTGCGAAGTCGAATCTTTCTAGGTTTCTTTTCATTTCTTCGTGCCATAATACCCATTTTAAACCAAATGAAGTAATATCTGCATGAATACCATGAGTACGACCAATGCAAGGAGTCTTCTTAAATTCATAAGCTCTTCTTTCTAATACATCCATGAATTTAACAATGTCAGTGCGAATAATATCATTAGCTTGCTTAATTAAATAGCCATTAGCTGTATCAACAACATCTGTAGAAGTTAAGCCATAATGTACCCACTTCTTTTCTTCTCCTAAAGATTCAGATACACATCTTGTGAAAGCAACAACATCATGCTTAGTCTTCTTTTCGATTTCCTTAATGCGTTCTACATCAAATTTAGCATTTGCTCTAATTTTATCAACGTCGCTCTTAGGAACTACGCCAAGTTCACACCAAGCTTCATCAGATAAGATTTCAACCTCTAAATAAGCATTAAACTTATTTTCTTCAGTCCAAATCTTTCTCATTTCAGGTCTTGAATATCTTTCAATCATTTTACTTTTCCTCCACATGCTTTAAATAGCATTCTAATGTATTTTCCATAAGACAAGTAATTGTCATAGGTCCGATACCACCAGGTACCTTAGTAATATATGATGCATGACCAAATACATCGTCAAAGTCTACATCACCACATAATTTATTTGTTTCAAGGTCTCTATTTACACCAACATCAATAACTACAGCACCTTCCTTAACAAATTCCTTTTTAATGAATTTAGGACGTCCTATAGCAACAATTAGGATATCAGCTTCTTTAGTAACCATTTGTAAATTCTCTGTTTTTGAATGGGCAATTGTTACTGTGGCATTTTTATCAGTCATAAGCTTTGCAACAGGAAGACCAACTATATTACTTCTTCCAACAACACAAGCTCTCTTTCCCTGAATTTTAATTCCAGCTGATTCTATTACCTGAATGATTCCTTTTGGTGTACAAGGAATAATTCCAGGCTGCTTTAAGTATAATGATGCAACATTTGCTGGATGGAATCCATCAACATCCTTTGTTGGTGCAATTGAATTAATGATATATGTTTCATTAATATGCTTTGGCAAAGGTAATTGAACTAAAATCCCATCAACTGTTGGATCACAGTTTAATTCATTAATTATACCAAGTAACTCATCTTGAGAAATATCAAGAGGCTTTTTAATTGTTAAATTTTCAATTCCTACGTTTAAGCAAGCTTTTTCCTTACCTTTAACATAAGATACTGAACCAGCATCATCACCAACTAAAATAACGGCTAATTTAGGCTTTCTGCCATATTTATTATATAGCATATCAACCTTATCCTTCATTTGGTTTTGTAGGATTTGTGCAAGTTCTTTACCACTTATAACCTTAGTATCCACAATAATCACCCTGAGTATTAAAACTTTTTATATGCCTTTGCGCCAATGTCTGTTCTATGGAATAGGTTATCACATTTAACATCAGCAACAATCTTTAATGCATTTTTATTTGCTTCTTCTAATGTCTTACCTTTACCAACGCAGAATAATACTCTACCTCCGTTAGTAACAAGATTTCCATTATCATCAATTTTTGTACCCATATGATAAATATCATCAGAATCAGCGCCTAAAATAACTGCACCCTTCTTATAACTTCCTGGGTAACCTTTTGATGCTAATACTACACCAATTGTATAGCAATCCTCCCATTCTAATTTAGGAGCATTACCTAAAACAATTGCTAAGAAAGCATCATATATATCAGATTTTAATCTAGGTAATACGACTTCAGTTTCAGGATCACCGAAACGAGAATTAAATTCTATTACCTTAATTCCATTCTTTGTCTTCATTAAGCCGCCATATAAAACACCTTTAAATGGATGGCCTTCCTTAACCATAGCCTTAGCTGTTGGAATCATAATATTATTTAATGCAAAATCATAATCTTCTTTTGTAATGAAAGGCAATGGTGAATATGCACCCATACCACCTGTATTAGGTCCCATATCTCCATCATATGCACGCTTATGATCCTGAGCCATTTCTAGAGGATATACATTCTCATTATCAACAAAGCACATAAATGAGAATTCAGGTCCTTCTAAGTATTCCTCAATAACAACCTTAGGTTGACCATATTTATCATCAACAAGCATATCCTTTAATGCTATAATTGCCTCATCTAAATTCATAGCAATAACAACACCCTTACCTGCAGCAAGTCCATCATATTTAATAACTGTTGGGAATGAATGCTTAGAAACATAATCCTTAGCTTTTTCAAAGTCAGTAAATGTTTCATATCCTGCAGTAGGAATATTATATTTTTTCATAAGCTTTTTAGCAAAATCCTTAGATGATTCAATTTGTGCTGCATCCTTTGTAGGACCAAATGCTTTAATACCTGCTTTTGTTAATTCATCAACAACACCTACAGATAATGCTGCTTCAGGACCAACTACAACTAAATCAATAGCTTCATCCTTAGCGAATGCAACAATATTTTCTACATCAGTATCTTTGATATTTACACAAACTGCAAGCTTTGCAATACCTGCATTACCAGGTGCTGCATAAATTAAATCTACCTTATTTGATTTTGATAATGCATGAACGATGGCATGTTCTCTTCCACCGCCACCAACTACTAAAACCTTCATGGTTATAACCTCCAAAAATTAGTGCTTGAAATGACGCATTCCAGTGAATGTCATTGGAATATTCTTTTCATTTGCTAAATCAATTGAATCTTGGTCACGCTTAGATCCACCTGGCTGTACAACTGCACAAACACCATTTGCAATACCATACTCTAATGTATCTGAGAATGGGAAGAATGCATCTGAAGCTAATACTAAACCGTCCTTAACTCCTCTTTGATGTGCTTCTTCAATTGCAATCTTAGCTGCACCAACACGGTTCATTTGACCTGCACCAACGCCACATGTTGTACCATTCTTAACTACAACAATTGCGTTTGATTTAACATGCTTAACAATCTTCCAGCCAAAGTTCATATCGCTTAATTGAGCTTCTGTTGGCTTAGCATTTGTTACAGTCATGTCACTTGTAATAGTCTTAATTTCAGTATCTTGATCTTGTACTAATAATCCACCATTAACAGTAACATACTGCTTTTCCTTTGGATATTGTCCAAGCTTATATTCAATAACTCTTAAATCAGGACGCTTTGCAAAAGCATCTAAAGCTTCCTGTGTGAATCCTGGAGCAAGGATTAACTCTAAGAAAATAGACTTACCCTTTTCACCATGATCAAACTTAATTAAATTAGCTGCTTCACCATCAATAATTTGGTTTGTTGCAACAATACCACCAAAAATTGATACTGGATCAGATTCATAAGCCTTTAACCAAGCTTCCTTTAAATCCTTACCAATTGCAGCTCCGCATGGGTTCATATGCTTTAAACCTAATGCGAATGGAGTATCACCAAATTCTCTTACAATATTTAAGGCTGCATTTGCATCTTGAATATTGTTATAAGATAATTCCTTACCTTGAATTTGCTTTGCATTAGCTAATGAATATGGAAGTGTAGTATCAGTTGCATAGAACTTTGCAGCTTGATGTGGGTTTTCACCATATCTTAAGCCTTGTACTAAATCAGCTTCAACGAATAATTTTTCATTTAAGCCAGCTTTTTCTCTCATATATCTTGCAATCATAGTATCATATTCTGCAGTTAAAGTATAAACCTTTGCAGCAAGTTCTAATCTTGTTTGATATGTAGTATCGCCATTTTTCTTAATTTCTTTAATTACTCTATCATAATCATTGATATCAGTAACAACAGTTACATACTTATGGTTCTTTGCAGCACTACGAAGCATTGATGGGCCTCCGATATCGATGTTTTCAACTGCTTCATCGAAAGATGCACCTCTATCAATAGTCTTTTTGAATGCATATAAGTTTACGCATACTAAATCAATATATTTAATGTTATGAGCTGTAACTTCCTTAACATGCTCAGGATTATCTCTTACAGCAAGTAATCCACCATGTACCATAGGATGTAGAGTCTTAACTCTTCCTGATAAGATTTCTGGGAAACCTGTTACATCAGAAATATCAATTGCCTTAACTCCACCTTCAATTAATACCTTCTTAGTACCGCCTGTAGATACAATTTCATAACCTAATTTTTCAAGCTCTTTACAAAAATCAACAACACCTGTTTTATCTGTAACACTAACTAATGCTCTTTTCATTTTTAGTTCTCCTTAAAATATTTGTTAATAGCTTCAACATATAAAACATGTTCAATTTCATGAATATGTCTTTCTACTTCATTTATGTCGTTGCCATAGTATTCAAATCCGCGTTGCATAATAATCTTTCCTGAATCAACGCCTGAATCAACATAATGTACTGTAACACCAAACACCTTAACTCCATATTCGAATGCATCTTTAATACCATGTGCACCCTTAAATGAAGGTAATAATGCTGGATGAATATTTATAATCTTTCCTTCATAATTATCAAGTAAAACCTTACCGATATATCTCATATATCCAGCAAGACAAATTAAATCAATATTTAATTCCTTTAGCTTATTAACTATGATTGTTTCAAATTCTTCCTTTGAAGCATAATCCTTTGCATTAAAGACAAAAGTATTAACATGGTGATTTTTCGCGCGTGTTAATACAAATGCATCTTTTTTATCGCATACTAGAATAGGACATGTTGCATCTTTAATTGTCCCATTCTCAATTGCGTTTATAATAGCTTCAAAGTTTGTGCCTGATCCTGAGGCAAAAACAGCTATATTTTTCATATTACTTATGGATAACTACCTTACCGGCATTATTTGTAACTTCACCAATTACATATGCCTTATCGCCATATTTAGCAAGAATGTCAATTGTCTTTTTAGCATCCTCTAAATTGTCTAAAGCGATAACCATACCAATACCCATGTTATAGATATTAAACATTTCTCTATGGTCAACCTTGCCATACTTTTCTAAGAATTGGAATACAGGTAATATTGGCCATGATCCTTCTTTAATATCTAAGCCCATATCTTCAGTTAAAATACGTGGGATATTTTCATCAAATCCACCACCTGTGATATGTGCAACACCATGTACATCAACGTTTTTAATAACGTCTAATACTTGCTTACAATAAATTCTTGTTGGAGTTAATAATACATCACCAACAACTCCTCCTAATTCATCAGAATATGAATGTAGGTCAATATTATTATCCTTAATAATCTTTCTTACTAACGAGAATCCGTTTGAATGTACACCAGTTGATGCTATACCAACTAATACATCTCCAACCTTAACCTTAGAATCATCAATAAGCTTAGACTTTTCAACAACACCAACTGCAAAGCCAGCGATGTCATATTCACCATCTGAATACATGCCTGGCATTTCAGCAGTTTCACCACCGATTAATGCACAACCAGCTTGTACACATCCATCAGCAACACCTGAAACGATTTGTTCAAGTTTTGCTGGAATAGCATGTCCTAAAGCAACATAATCTAAGAAATATAGTGGTTCAGCTCCTTGTGCTAAAACGTCATTAACACACATTGCAACAGCATCAATACCGATTGTATCATGCTTATCCATTTCAAATGCTAGCTTTAACTTAGTACCAACACCATCTGTTCCTGATACTAACATTGGTTCTTTATATCCTAAGCTTGCTAAATCAAACATACCACCAAATGAACCGATACCAGAAACACAACCAAGTCTATTAGTTCTTGCTACATGCTTCTTATATCTTCTAACTGACTCATATCCAGCTTCTAGATCTACTCCAGAGCTACCATATGCCTTTGAACCCATAATTATATCCTCCTAAATTAGTCCTTTAAAGTATTAAGACGCTTTAAGATTTCCTTATATGCGCCCATAACGTCACCTAAGTCTCTTCTGAATCTATCCTTATCTAGGTGATCATTTGTCTTTGCATCCCATAATCTGCAGCAATCTGGTGAGATTTCATCAGCTAATACGATTTCGCCATCAGCTGTTCTACCAAATTCTACTTTGAAGTCAATTAATTTAACACCAATTTCATTAAATAACTTAGTTAATTCTTCATTAACCTTTGCAGTTAAGCTATAAATTGTATTTAATTCATCATATGTGGCTGCACCAATTGCTACTGCATGGTGATCATTAATTAATGGATCACCTAATGCATCATTCTTATAGCAGATTTCAAAAATAACATTAGAAGGCTTAGTTCCTTCAACAATTCCTAATCTCTTTGCCATAGAACCAGCAATATAATCACGAACAATTACTTCTAAAGGGAAGATTTTTACTTTCTTACATAATTGATCAGTTTCATTTAATGTCTTAATGTAATGAGTAGGAATACCTGCCTTAATTAATCTATTATAAATGATTGTTGTAATCTTATTGTTTAATTCGCCCTTTTGATCAAATAATGCATGCTTTGCACCATTACCTGCTGTAGCGTCATTCTTATAATGCATAATGATGATGTTTGGATCTTCAGTTGCATAAACCTGTTTTGCTTTTCCTTCGTATAATAATTCTTTCTTTTCCATATTATTTATCCTTTCAAGAACTCTTAACTTTTACTTCTTACCAAAAAAGCTCTTCTTTTGCTTTGTTGGCTTCTTAAAATAATTTACTGCATTTTGGAATATATCCTGTTGCTTATTTCCACTAATATTCTTAAATAAGTTTTCTTCATATCTTTCACTATGACCCATCTTACCTAAGATTAATCCATCTGGTGAAATAATACCTTCAATTGCGTAATTAGAACCATTTGGATTATATGGTGCTTCTGCTGTAATTTGTCCTGTAATAGGATTAGCATAACAGAATGCAACCTGGCCATTCTTTACTAATTCCTTAGCCATTTCGTTTGATACAACAAACTTACCTTCACCATGAGAAACTGCGATTGAATGTAATTCGCCAGTCTTATATGAAGATAACCAAGGTGACTTATTAGTCATAACCTTTGTTGTAACCATTTGTGAAACGTGACGGTTAATATCATTTCTGAATAATGTAGGTGAATCCTTTGTAACTTCACCAATCTTACCATAAGGTAATAAGCCTGATTTAACTAAAGCTTGGAATCCGTTACAAATACCTAATACTAAGCCCTTACGTTCAAGTAAGCGTTCAATAGCTTCCTTAACCTTAACTTGGTTTAATACATTCGCAATGAATTTACCAGAACCATCTGGTTCATCACCACTTGAGAATCCTCCTGATAATACAAAGATATCAGCATTGTCAATATTCTTAGCCATTTCATCGATTGAATCGAATACATCTTGGCTAGTTAAATTCTTAAATACAGTTGTAACTGTCTTAGCACCTGCTTTTTCAAATGCACGTGTTGTATCATAATCACAGTTAGTACCTGGGAATACAGGGAAGTATGCTACTACTTCATCCTTAACATTTAATGCATTATATGTAGCTTTAACCTTTGTTGGCTTAATTGGCATCATTTCACATTGGTTATTGCCCTTATCTCTATAAATCTTATTATATTTAGCTGTATTAGCTTGATATAATTCTTCAAGACTAAATTGTTCTCCGTTGAACTTACCAACCTTAGCCTTAATTGTCTTACCTAATAGAATTGCATTCTTATAATGTAATGGCTTTGTTGATTCAACTAAAATAGAACCGTAATTATATGCATCAAGCATTTGTTCATCATACTTAATATCAAATCCGATTTCATTACCAAATGACATCTTAGATACAGCTTCAATAACACCACCAAATCCTAATGCATAAGCAGCAACAATCTTCTTAGCTTCAATTGATGATGAAACGAATTCAAAGTTATCCTTTAATTCATTTACATTTGGAGTATAATCTTTATTTTCTGTATGCTTAATTAAATATAAGAAATGATGAGATGACTTGAATTCTGGTGAAATTACATTGTTTGCATCAACAACTGTAATACCGAACGCCATAAGCATTGGAGGTACATGGATATCATTAAATGTACCAGACATTGAGTCCTTACCACCAATTGATGGAAGACCTAATTCTGTTTGCATCTTTAATGCACCAAGTAATGCAGCAAGTGGCTTACCCCAAGACTTATCTTCATGCATATGCTCGAAATATTCTTGGTATGAGAAACGCATCTTATCGTATCTAGCACCTGCAGCAACAACCTTACTACATGCTTCAATTATTGCATATTCAGCTCCATGATATGGGCTCCATGATGCTATAAATGGGTTATAGCCATAAGCCATAATTGATGAAGCATTTGTATAACCACCCTTAGTAGGTAGTTTTTCTACTGAAACTTGAGTTTCAGTTCTTTGTAATTTACCACCAAATGGCATTAATACTGTAGATGCACCGATTGTTGCATCAAACATTTCAATTAAGCCCTTTTGTGAAACTACGTTGTTATCAGATAATGTATCTAATACCTTATCCTTAATGGATTTATTTTCTTTTACGAATGGATTCTTTTCTTCAACTGCTTCAATTTCTGCTTTAGCAAAATGATCTGCTCCAGCTGAATCAATGAATTCTCTTGAAATATCAACTATTGTTCTTCCTCTATAGTGCATTACTAATCTATTTGTATCAGTAACTGTTGCAACCTTAGTGAATTCAATATTTTCTTCATGGCAATACTTGCAGAATTCTTCTACATCCTTTGCCTCAACAACAACAGCCATTCTTTCTTGTGATTCAGAAATTGCAACTTCTGTTGCGTTTAATCCAGAATACTTTGTAGGTACTGCATCAAGATTAATATCAAGACCAGGAGCAAGTTCACCGATTGCAACTGAAACTCCACCTGCACCGAAGTCATTTGACTTCTTAATTAATCTATCAACTTCAGGTCTTCTGAATAAATGACAAATCTTTCTTTCTTCAGGTGCATTACCCTTTTGTACTTCACTTGAGCAAACCTCAATTGATTTTACATTATGTTCCTTAGAAGAACCTGTTGCACCACCGATACCATCGCGTCCTGTTCTTCCACCAAACATTAATATTACATCACCAGGAGCTGGTGATTCTCTTCTTACGTTTTCTGCCTTAACAGCACCAACAACTGCGCCAACCTCTAAACGCTTTGCAACATAATCATCATGATAGATTTCTCTTACATGAGTTGTTGCTAAACCGATTTGGTTACCATATGATGAATAACCTGCTGCAGCCTTAGTTGAAATAACTCTTTGAGGAAGCTTACCCTTTAATGTATCTTTTACATCCTGGTAAATATTACCAGCACCTGTAACTCTCATTGCTTGGTAAACATATGCTCTACCTGATAGTGGGTCACGAATAGCTCCACCAATACATGTAGATGCTCCACCAAATGGTTCAATTTCAGTTGGGTGGTTATGAGTTTCGTTTTTGAATTGTAATAACCACTTTTCAGGTTTGCCTGAAACATCAATTGTAACATAAATTGAACAAGCATTATTTTCTTCTGATTCTTCTAAATCATCAAGCTTTCCAATTTTTCTTAAATATCTAGCACCAATTGTTGCTAAATCCATAAGGCAAACTTTCTTGCCTTCTCTTTGTAAATCCTTACGGATATTATTATAAAGGTCTAATGATTCTTCTAATTCTGCCTTCATAAATGATTCGTCAATTGTAATATCAGTTAAAATTGTACCGAATGTTGTATGACGGCAATGGTCAGACCAATAAGTATCAAGAATTCTTAATTCTGTTTCCCAAGGATCTCTTCCTTCCTTCTTAAAGTATTCAACAACGCACTTTAAGTCATCCTTGTTCATTGCAAGTTCCATCTTCTTGCAATAAGCTTCAAGGTCACTATCTTCCATCTTAGTGAAACCATCTAATACTTGAACAGGCTTAATTGGAGCCTTTTCAATATCAGTAAGCTTAGTTAAATCCTTTTCTCTTGCTTCAACTTGGTTAATTTCGTATTTCTTAACTCTTTCTAAATCTTCATCAGTTGTATCATCGTCTAAGATAATAATTCTTCCTGAACGAATATTTATATCAGCATTTGGATCAATTAGCTTAACGCAGTCTATTGCAGATGATGCTCTTTGGTCGAATTGTCCTGGAAGATATTCAATCGCAACATATTTCTTACCTTCTAAGTTTAATTCATCAAATACAGTATCTGTAACAATTTCTCCAAATACTTGGTATCTTGATTTTTCAAGAAGGTCATCATTAAATCCAAATAAATCATAAACATTAACTAATCTTAGATTCTTTTGGTTTAATCCTAAATTTAAATTTAAATCAGATTGTATTGATTTAGCTTCAACCTGGAATTGTGGTAATTTTTCAACAAAAATTCTATAATCACTCATTATTCTTCCCTCGCAAATAAATTCTCGTATTTTTCTTTATACAATGCTTCTGTTGTGTTTGTAAATGTCACATGAGCCATCTTTCTTTTTTCACGAACATCAGCCTTGTTATAATCATGAATATGAACATCTTTATCCTCTTTAAGTTTTTTCATATTCTCATAATCAAATCCTAAAATGTTTTTCATAACAGTAGGAGATATAAGCTTTGGTTCTTCAAGCTTCTTTCCAAGTAAGAACCTTGCAAGCTCTCTATACTGATTTGTTGTGCATCCTTCAATAGTGTAATGTCCACTATTGTGAGGACGTGGTGCCATTTCGTTAAAATAAAAATCATTTCCTTTAACAAAAATCTCAACACATAATATTCCTAAGTAGCCACATTTTTCCATAAACTTTTTGGCTTCTTCTTGAATCTTTAAAAACATAGGTGTTTGTTTTTCTACAAAGCATAAATCTAAGATTCCATGCTTATGCTTATTGATTCCCATTGGGAAAGATATTATTTGATCCTTACTTCTAACCATGATAACTGATGTTTCATAGTCAAACTTAATGAATTCTTCTAATATTCCTTCTCCACTTAAATATTCTAAAACCTCTACAATATCATCTTCACTTTTTAAAAGTACTTGACCATGTCCATCATAGCCCATTGTAGTTGTTTTATAAACGCAAGGATAACCGATTTCTTTAATTCCATTCTTTAGGTCTTTTAAAGAATTGATTGCCTTGAACTTAGGAGTCTTTAACCCATTATTGTTCGCGTTAGTCTTTTCTCTTATTCTATTTTGTGAATCAAACAAAGGTTGGATTCCTTGTGGAATATTATAAGTATCAAGTAAATACTTTAATGCCTCAGAAGGAACATTCTCAAATTCATATGTTAGGATATCAGTCATATTGCCAAGCTTTTTTAAGCCTTCAAGATCGCTATATTCTGATACAACTATGTCATCACAAACAAATGATGCAGGACATTTTGGATTTGGATCAAGGCATATAGCCTTTCCACCTTCTTTATGAATTTCTTCTGCAAGCATCATACCAAGCTGACCGCCGCCAATAATACCTACGGTTTTCATTATAACACCTCTAAAAATAAAAAATGCACGCAAAAATGCGTTGCAAAACTACACTAAAAAATAAGCCATACATAAATGACCTATATAAAAATTATTAACCTGTCTCTTTGCAATATTCATAATCATAATAAAACTCCGATCCAAGTAAGACTTTAAATAACTTAAAGCCCGAACTTACTTTAGTAAGTATATTTGTACAATGACTATTTTAACACAAGTATTTACTTTAGTAAATAAAAAAGGCATTAGAAAAGGGATGAAATAATCGTTTTCATCCCTACTATTTTTATAATTCAATATTTAAAACTTTATTAGTTTGATTATTTCTAAAGTTTTCAAGCTTTAAGGCTAATTCATCATCTGATGTTGCAAGAATAGATACTGCAGATAAACCTGCGTTCTTTGCGCCATTTATAGCAACTGTTAATACAGGTACTCCACCAGGCATTTGTACTATTGAAAGTAGTGAATCTAGGCCATTTAAAGCTCTTGATTTAACAGGTACTCCAATTACAGGTAATGTTGTCATTGCTGCAACCATACCAGGTAAGTGAGCTGCTCCACCAGCACCTGCAATAATAACCTTTAAACCACGCTCTTTTGCGCTATGAGCGTATTCAAACATTAAATCAGGTGTTCTATGTGCAGATACTACCTTCTTTTCGTATGCTACACCAAATTCATCTAGTACCTTGCAAGCTTCTTGCATTACTTCATAATCAGAATCTGACCCCATTATAATTCCAACAATAGGTTTTGCCATCTTACTTATGCTCCAAAATCTTGAATAATTGTGCAGCTGCCTTAGCTGGACCTTCATGTTCCATTCCAGGTACTGCTAATCTTGTATGTAATACACCAATCTTAACGCCTTCGTTATATAATTGTGAGAAATAAGAATCGATAAGTGGTCTTGTCATTTCTTCTCTTTGAACTGGTCCGAATGGATTAGCAAAGAATGTTTCAGATAAACCAATTTCTTGAGTTGTACCCTTAGCAAATCTTGCACCACGGATGAAATCACGTTCTGCATCCTTAACATTGTCAAAGAATTCTACTTCATTTCCTTCAGCTACATTTGCTTCATAGTTGTTAGCATATAATACCATATCTGGCTTATAACCTAACATAATTTGTGGATATGTAGCAACAGGGATAACTAAACGAGAGTTAACCTTATCAGGGTTCATGAAAATAGCACGGTCCATTTCCTTATATGCATAACCAGAAGTCATATCATCTAAACGAACGAATGCACCAATTTCTGTACCGAATGCAAGGATTTCACCATTAGGCATTCTCTTGAATGTACCCATATCATCGAATACTGTTAATTGAGCTGAAATATCATCACCAGCCATTTCTGATAATGCCTCTAAAGATTCACTCTTACCAGCACCAGAGTCACCGATGATAACGATATTCTTAGTTTCACCACTTCTCATAGTGATGTGAACGCATGCACCATGTAAAGGTAAATTACCTTGTTCAATCATAGAAACGTTATATAAAGTTAATAACATCTTCTTCATGTATCCAAAATAATCAATAGAATCATTATGTGGTGCAACACCTACATAAATTCCTTCTTCTTTATCATGATAGAATACTGAATCACCTTCGATATCACAACCGAAGATATAAATGCAATCTGGCTTCTTACCCTTAACTTCAGAAAGTGGTACGAATTCAAATAAGTTACAAATAGTAATACCATGAGCTAAATAATCTCTATGGAAATAAACATAAGTTAATGCTGAACCAACCATTGCAGCATAGCAATAATATTCAGATGCCTTAAACTTATCCTTAATTGCATCACAAGGGTTCTTAAATACTTCTTGATAAGTACCAGTTCTCTTGTTCTTTGCAGAATATGAAATAAATGGTGGTCTAATAACAATTTGTTCAATTGCTTCAGACTTAGCTAAGAATGAATAATAAGAATTTTCACCCATCCAAGCATTTCTAGATAATAATAATGCAGCATTTACACCAGCAGGTAACTGACGATAAATTGGGAACTTAGCACCATAAAGCTTTTCACAAATAGTACGGTAAGTCTTTAAGATAACATTATTGAAATCAGTTTGTGCTTCAATAAATGCACCTGATTCAACTGAGTTCATCTTAGCCTTAGTTGAAATAACTGCATATCTTTCAATTCTTCTCCAGTTATTATAGAATTCTTGAACTAAATCATATAAAACATCTTGCTTTTCTAAAGCTTGGCAGAAGAATGGATCTTGTTCCTTTACTTCTTCAACTGAGAAAACTAATAAATGCTTTAATAAATCAATTGTTGCTTTCTTAACCTTCTTCTTAGGGAAAATATTTAAAACTCCTAAGAAAGCTTGGTTTTCAGTCTTATATAGGTGATCAATAAATCTACCCCATACATCAGCAAAGCAAGCTGAATTAATAACTTCTATTTCTGTCTTACAGAACTTTTCTGAAAAGTTCATTACTAATTGTTTTTCATTTAATACGTATTCCATTTCTCTTCTCCTAATCAATATATTTTAAAATAAACCTTTTGTTTTGCCATCAACAACATCCATGTTATTTGCAGCAGGAACCTTAGGTAAACCAGGCATTGTCATAATATCACCAGTTAATGCAACTAAGAATCCAGCACCAATTGATGGTTTTAATTCACGAATTGTAATTGTGAATCCTTCAGGACGTCCTAATAATGTTGGATCATCTGATAATGAATATTGTGTTTTTGCCATACAAATAGGAAGCTTATCCCATCCGTTTTCAACAAATGTCTTAATTTGTGTTTTTGCCTTAGATAAGAACTCTACATTTTTAGCACCATAAATTTCTTTACAAATTGTTGTAATCTTATCTTCAATTGAGCAATTAAGGTCATATAATGGAGCAAACTTTTCTGCACCATCTTCATTCTTAATCTTCTTAATAACCTTATTAGCTAAATCACAAGCACCTTCGCCACCCTTAGTGAATACTTCTGATAATGAAATTTCATGGCCATTTGCTCTAGCCCAGTCTAATAAAGCATCAATTTCAGCTTCAGTATCTGTTGCAAAACGATT
>AUXO011121537.1_pt1 | contig 16459 bp, 17 predicted proteins | sample 768731 | NCBI WGS metagenome assembly AUXO01 (sample SAMN02715735, study PRJNA202380) | gut metagenome | biome: sheep rumen | host: Ovis aries | place: New Zealand: Palmerston North
TTTGGAAAAATTTTTCATAACTTTTATAGATAATTTTGATATATTGTAAAAAAATGTTATAATAAATTAAACGAAGAGGGTGACTTTATGTATGAAAGAATTGAAGTTGTAAAGGGTAGCGAAGATTCATATATCGATAACTATTATCCGTTTGGATGGTTATTTTCTCACGAATTTACTCGTACATTTGGTAAAACTACCGCCACTTTCTATTCTCTTGTAAGAGATAAAGATATGCCTCTTTATCATGATTTAGTAAAGCTTGAAAGAGAATATCAGGAACTCTTACAAGCTAAAAGGGATACTAATTCATTCTCTTTCTTATTATTTGCTTTACTTACATTATTCTTTGTTGTTCCAGGAATTGTATATTTAGGATATTTTATTAATGAAAATATAAGCATACGTGAGAGCAACAAAAGAAAAGATCTGAGAATGGCTGAATTAAAGCGTTTAGCATTAAATTGCCTTAAAAAGAGTGAAGAAATTGCTGAATCAAAGGCCTTTGAAGAACCTGAAGACATTATTACAAAAATGATTAAAGCTCAAGGCTATAAAGACATACACTAGTATGTCTTTTTTTTGAATTGATTGAATTTTTTTAAAAAATTGTATCATATTATTTGTTAAATATTATAAATAAGATTAAAATTAGATTAGTTAGATAATTCTAACATGTATTATTTAATATATGTAATAAGAAAGGGTGATATTTATGGCTTGTACAACAATTTTAGTTGGACGTTTAGCATCTAATGATAATTCAACAATTATCGCAAGAAATGATGATTGTCCAAGTGGACAATTTAATGAAAAGAAATTAATTATAAAAGAAGCTAATGAAATGGGAGAAACATATACTTCTAAGATTAGCAAGGTTATGGTTAAGCTTCCTAAGGAAAGCTTAAAGTATACATTATTTCCATCTGTTGATGATAAGGATGGTTTATGGCCTGCCGCAGGTATTAATAGTTTAAATGTTGGCATGACTGCTACTGAAACTATCACATCAAATCCTCGTGTTTTAGGTGCCGATCCTTATGTTAAATTGATTAAAGAAGGAGAAAAGGAAATAGCTGGTGGAATTGGTGAAGAAGATCTAGTAGCTCTAGTCTTACCATATATTAAGTCAGCTAGAGAAGGAGTTTTAAGACTTGGTAAGCTTCTTGAAGAATATGGTACATATGAACCAAATGGAATAGCTTTTAGTGATTCTAAAGAAATATGGTGGCTTGAAACTATTGGTGGACATCACTTTATTGCACGTCGTGTACCTGATGATAGATATGTGGTTATGCCTAATCAATTCGGCTTAGATGAATTTGATTTAGAGGACGCTATGAATCAACAAAAAGATAATATTTGTTCAAGAGATTTAGCAAAATTTATTAAGAAATTCCACTTAGATTTAAACCAAAATGGCGTGTTTAATCCTAGATTGATTTTCGGCTCATATTCTGATTCTGATCATGTGTACAACACACCACGTGCTTGGGATATTGAAAGAAATTTCAACAAATTAAGCTTTAAGTGGTATGGTGATGATGCAGATTATACACCTGAAAGTGATAATATACCATGGAGCTTAGTTCCTGATCATAAGTTATCAGTAGAAGATGTTAAGTATGCATTGTCTCTTCATTTCCAAGGAACTGAGTATGATCCTTATAGTAAGATTGCTGATAAAAAAATCTATAGAACAATAGGCATTAATAGAACTAGTCTTTTAAATATGATTAATATAAGAAATGATGTTAGTGACGATAAGAAAGCTATTTTATGGTTTTCTTTTGGATCTAATCCATTTAACCAAATAGTTCCATTCTTTACTTCAGGTTCATTTGTTCCATCTTATTATAAAGATACAACATTGACTGTTGATTCTAATAATTTCTATTGGGCTAATAGATTAATTTGTGCATTAGCTGATGCTCATTTTAATACTTGTCAAATTCATATTGAAAGATATCAAAATTCGCTTGCAAATGAAGCTCATAGATTAATTAATAAAGTGGATTTCGAATCATTAGATATTGATAAATTTAACGAAGAAATGGCAAATTTGGCGAAAAAACTTACAAATGATTGCCTTGGTAAAGTTTTATACACTTCATCTATGAATATGAAAAACGCATTTTCAAGAAGTGATAATTAATAAAAAGATTAATCCAATTTTTTGGATTAATTTTTTTATTATTGAAAAAACGAATTATTTAATTAAAATTAATTATATAAAGGAGGCTATTATGAAAAAGACATATATATGTATAGATTTAAAATCATTTTATGCTTCCGTTGAATGTGTGTTACGTAATCTTGATCCGCTAAAAACTAACTTAGTTGTTGCAGATACATCAAGAACTGAAAAAACTATTTGTCTTGCGGTTTCTCCAAGTTTAAAAAAATATGGAGTACCAGGACGCCCTCGTCTTTTTGAGGTTGTGGAAATTGTTAAAAAAATTAATCAAGAAAGAAAAAAGAAGATTTTTTACAAGCCTTTTTTAAAATCATCGTATCATGAGCCTGATTTATCCAATCCTTATGTTGAACTAGATTATATTGCCGCTACTCCTCAAATGAAAAAATACATTGAGTTTTCTACAAAAATATACCAAATATATTTAAAATATGTTGATCCTACTGATATTCATGTATATTCGATTGATGAAGCCTTTATGGATATTACTAATTACTTAAATTTATATAAAATGAGTCCTGAAGAATTAGTAAGAAAAATAATTCTTGAGATATATCATACGACAGGAATTACTGCTACAGGTGGTATTGGAGATAATTTATATTTAGCTAAAATTGCGATGGATATAGAGGCCAAGAAAAAAGATGCTGATGAATACGGTGTGCGTATTGCTTATTTATCAGAAGAATTATATAAAAAATCTCTTTGGACACATACGCCAATTACAGATTTTTGGCGTGTAGGAAAAGGTATTGCAGCACGACTTGAACGTCTTGGTGTTTATACAATGGGAGATGTGGCTCGTCTTGCGATAAAAGATGAAGACATTTTGTTTAAAGAATTTGGTGTTAATGCTGAGATTCTTATTGACCATGCATTTGGAATTGAACCTGTTTGCATAAAAGATATCAAATCTTATAAACCAGAATCTACAAGCCTAACAGTAGGACAAGTTATTCACTGTCCTTATGAATATGAGAAAGCTTTAATTGTTTGTAAGGAGATGACTTATGAATTATATCAACATCTTCTTGAAAAGCATCTTTTAACTAATCAAATCACTCTAACTATTGGTTATGATATTTATCAAAATAATTACAATGGTCCTTATGAAACAGATTATATAGGAAGAATCGTACCAAAGGGTGTACATAAGTCAATAAACTTAGATGATTATACTAATTCTTTTCAAGAGATAAAAGAAGCTAGCATAAAGCTATTTGATTCTATTTGTGACAAAAATTTATTTGTAAGAAGAATGTTTGTAGTAGCTTCACATACAATTGATGAAGCAGATTACAAGAAAAAAGAAGTTAGATTAACTCTTTTTGATGATCCAGATGAAATTAATAAAAAAGAGATGGAAAAAGAGGAATTTAAGAAAAAAGAAAAGAATGTTGAAGAAGTGATTATGTCACTTAAAAAACGTTTTGGTTCTAATTCTGTAGTTAAAGCAATTGACCTTGATGAGGCTGGAACTACAATTAAGAGAAATAATGAAATCGGAGGTCATAAAGCTTAATGGATGACTATAGCGATATTATAAATGTTAAAAGACCTATTTCAAAACATGAAAAAATGAGTATTCAAAAAAGAGCATCTATTTTTAATCCGTTTGCTGCATTAACAGGATATGAAGAAGCTATTAATGAAGCGGGACGGATTGTAGATAAAAAGAGTGAATTAACAGATGATCAAAAATATGATTTAGATACTAAAATAAATTTATTATATGATGATTTATCAAGAAATGTAGGCATTATCTATTTTGTTAAGGATAAAACTAAAGATGGTGGTAGATATGATTACATTAAAGGGCTTATTAGTAAAATTAATAAAAATGAATCCTATATTATAATTAATAATACTAAGATATTATTTGACAATCTATATCAAATTTCGCTTATTTAAATATATAAAAAAAGATAAAAAAATTCCCTAAAGTATGGCTAATTTAGACTTAATCTTTAGGGATTTTTTGATTTATTTTTTATTTTATAGTTACATATTCATTACCATTGTCAACATTAACATAAACAATGTATTTTCCTTTAGTTAAATTATATTTATATGTGTTATTTTCATGAATTGATTCATAAATATCAGTATGATTTACCTTTTCAATGCTCATTGAAGATACATTTTCAAATGTAACTAAAGAATCTTTTGCTACATTTAATTGAAAATAATGAACATAGTTATTTGGAAAATATACTTTATCACCAACATTATAAACTTTAGTTTTTAATTGATCAGTATCAGATACTACACCACCATCATAATTTTTTAACTCTTCAGGTATTTGATAGATATTAGATGGAGTAATAGTTGCTGAAGATGTGATAATTATTGATTTAACATCACCTTGATTAATATCAATTTTAAAGTTGTTAGTCTTCATTTTTAAATCATTACCATCAATTTCGTAAGTGGCTTTTATTTTTTGATTAGATTTAATACTGATTCCTGCATTTTTTAAATCAGCTAAATCTTTACTTGAGAATATTTTAGTAATAGGAATTGATACTTCTATACCCATTAAAGTTTTTTCATAATTAGCAAAATTGGTGTAGTTTGATACATCACTATATTTTACTGGGCTATTTGTAAGCTTTGTAACGCTTGATATGTATGTTAAATCACCCAATTGATATACAAATTGGAATAGGTAACCATTACGAACTACAAAGGCTTGACTTTGAGAAATAGGTGAACCTAGTCCATAGATATTTGTAGTTGTTTTGTAATAATTATTTTTTAAATCAGCAATTTCCTCTCCTGAAATTGTCATAGAAGAAGTTGTTGAATTTGTTTCAATACCTATATTAGTTTGATAAGATGTTTTGATTACGTTCTTACCAGAAAATAATTTTTCTACTTTACTTTCAAATGTTTTTGTGTTTGATTTAGTAGATTCACTAGTCTTTGCTTGTACACTTTCTTTTTGATTGTCACTAGTGATTACTGTATTGTTGTTGCATGATGCAAGTGTTGTAAGCGCAAGTAAAGACGCTATTAAAAATAATCTTTTTTTCATATACTCTCTCCTTATTTTTTGAAATATTATATCACAAAAAATGCAAAAATCAATTATTTATGTATTAATAGTTCTTTAATATACTTGGTTGAGAAAAATATAAAAAAATGATATAAAATAAGTAGGACAATATTGTGTAAGAGGATTTATGGAATTAACAAGAAAAATTTCTTTTTATAAGAATAATAAGAATTGCTTAATAATTAATTTAATCATATCAACAATAATGTTAATTTCTTTCGTTTTTGATATTTTATTCATTGATCGTTTTAAAATTAATTTAAGCGAAAGAATATTAATAATTCTATTCCTAACTTTTGTCGTTTTAAGCATAATTAATTTGGTACTATCTAAAAAGATTTATTCTAGTATTAATTTATCTTTAGCTAATTGTACCAATGTTAAATTTGATCTAGATGCTAAAAGTATGGAAGAATTATATAAGAATAGTTCTTATGATTCGATTTATGATCATGTATTAAAAAATCAAATTGAATTCAAGAAGGATGAAATTACTTATTATAAGTGTGATATTAACTTCATTAAGAATGAAAGAGAAAGCACTAATGCCAAATTCTACGTTTTTAAAACAAATGAATTATTTGATGAAGTTTATTATACAAATCATTCAACATTTGTTAAGCATTTAAAAGATTATTATATGTCTTCTTTAGGTAATACAAACATGTATACTAAAGAAGAAACAAATAAAGAAATTAAGCAAGTAGAATTCACTTACGCATTTTATATTAAATTTAGTGGTAATTATATTTTCTTTATTGATTTTGATAAGAATGTATTTAATGTTATGAAAGATTTAACTGATGTTAATATGTTTGAAAAATATATTGACGCAGAAAAAGGGGAAGCACTTGAAAATTTAAATAAAGTTTTGACTTTAAGATAGGAGTGCTCATGAAAAAGAAATTATTATATTTAATCTTATTATTAACACCATTAATATATTTAATATCTTGTAATAAGGCTAAAGAATTTAATCCTTCAGGTACAATTTCATATGAAGCTACATATGATACGCTTAAAATAAATGTTTCTTTTAATGAAGATGCTAGTAGCTTAGAAAAATATAAGTTAGAATTGAATTATAATGAATCAATAGTTTCAAGTGCTGAATTAGGTATGAATACAACTTCTTATACATTTAAAGACTTAAATGATGGTGTTTCATATAAATTGTCTCTTTATTTATATTATGAAGATAGTTTTAAAATATTAAGCAGTATTAATTTATCAACAAGAGCCAAACCTAGTATGACTAGTGCTAAGCTTTTATCTAAAGATGTTACATATGATTCACAGGATCATACATTAGAAGTGACTGGTATTGAGAATTTAGTAAATCCTACCATTACCTTTACTGATGAATTAGGTAATATAACCTATAATAAGTACACACAAAATATGCCTGGTGAATATAAGGTAACCTGTTTAATCACTAGTGATAATTATAAAGATATCACTTTAACAGCCACATTAAGAATTAATAAAGCCCAACTAACTAATTTAACAACTTTTAAAGATTTAATGTTTGATTACAATGGTAAAGAATATGTCCCTTTTAAATATTCTAATCTAGATTATACATTTTATAATAATCAAGGTAAAAGAGTAGATAAGATTGTTGATGTTGGTGAATATATAGTTCATTATTCATTTGATGGAGATGAATATTATGAGTCTATCAGTGGACAATATAATGTAGTTATTAATAAGACCGAAATTAGTTTAAATAAGGGTAGTGTTAGTTTGACACTTGATGAGGCTAAATCCTACACTTTGACAAAATCTAGTTTTAATGCACCTATTCAATTTACATATAAAATTTTTAAACCTGATTTTAGTCAAGTTTCTGATTTTAAAAATATTAACAGTAGTGGTACTTATACAGTTTTGATTTATGCAAAAGAAACTGATAATTATTATTTATATAAACATGCTTATAATTTATATGTTAATGTTACAAACACTAAATTATATAATGAAGCTGATTTATTAACTGATTTAAGCACTATTTCTAAATCACGTATTACTTTGTTAGATAACGTTATGGATTCAAAGAATAGCACACCACTTATTGATAAGCATCTTGTAAATGAATCTAATGTTAATGACAATGTTAATGTTTTCTATTCAATTGGGGATTTAAGATTTGTGATAACTTTATATATGCTTGATGAAGAAAGGCCTATTATTGATATTACAGATAAAGCTAGAAAAATTAAAATAGGTGAAAATGTTGATTTTACAACTTTCTTCACTGCAGAAGATCAAATTGATGGTGAAATTAAAATTACAAGTGAAAACCTAGATTTATCTGAAGTTGATATTTTGACATCAGGCGTCTATAAAATTATTGTTAGCGTATCAGATAGTTCTGGTAATGTTGCAGAATATATTTATAACTTATATGTTGAACTTGAAACAATTCATGTTAGTGACTATACTACTAAAAGATTAGATCAAGTTTCTAATTTCATGCCATCAACTGGAAATGTAAATGTTCTTGTTGTTCCTATTGATATTGAAGATTCTAATTTGGCTAATAAATCTGATTCAACAAGAGTTGATATTGATGAAACATATTTATCAAATATTAATAAAGTGTTTAATGGTAATAATGGAGATTTAGATTTTGAATCTGTTAAATCTTATTACTATAAATCAAGCTTTGGTAAGCTTAATTTGAATTTTGATATTTCGCCTGTTATAGCTTGTGATTATGTTGCATCTAATTATGATTCAGTAAGTGGATTTTATAGATTAATTAGTGAAGTTATGAATAAATTATCAAGTATTGATTTTACTAAATATGATGCTAATAATGATTCATATATTGATTCAATTTGGTTTGTATATAATGTTGATTACAAAAAAGAAAGTGAGATTTTCTGGGCAATTACTGCCACTCATGATTTGAATGATATATATGACGGTAAACTACTAAGGAATTTCTCGTTTGCATCACATAATTTTATGTATTCATCAGATTCATACAATGAATTATATAATAAAAATACACAAACTAATCTTGTTGCTCGTACATATATTCACGAAACAGGACACTTATTAGGCCTTCAAGATTATTATGTTCAAACTAAAGATAGTGTTAAAGGAAATAGCTATTATATGTATGGACAAAGTATGATGGATAGAAATATGTTAGATTTAGATACTGCAACTAAGACATTACTTGGTTGGGTTGATCCAATTATTTGTAATACTAATTCTACAATTACAATAAATGCAGCATCAAAAACTGGTGATGCAATATTAATTAAAAAAGAATATAGTCAAAATAATACAATTTATGATGAATATATTATGTTAGAACTATTTACAAATGATAATCTAAACAACCTTGATTATGATAAATCATTTAATAAATATGGTATAAGAATATTACATGTTGACTTTAAATTGTCTGGAACATACTTTGTATATGATAATAATCGAGGTGATTTTTCAATAAAGACCTTGCCATTTGGAAAAGTAACTTATGAAAATCAAAATCCTGTTATTACTAATGTGTTATTCGACCAAACAGGAATTGTTTTTGGCACTGATTTTTATAAGGAATATACTTATAAAGATGGATCAAATTTAGATTTTACATTTGAAATTAAAGAAATTAATAATGAATTTGCGACAATTGCAATTAATTTTTAGTGTTTCTTATAATTTTAAACAAGATGGTGAGATTTATAGCTTGCCATCTTTTCTATTTTAAGCGAATTATATGATGTTTAAATAGTTAGTTTTGTTTAACTTTTTTGATTATTCCTATTGATATTTCATTTTTGTTAGTCTATAATAACATAGTAGTTAGTTAGGTCTAACTATCGGTTCATTAAAGATCCGAATACGGAGGGATATATATGATTTTAAATTTGTCAGAATTTAAAATAGGTGAATCCGGTGTTGTTAAAATGGTAAGAGGAGAAGGCCGTGTCAGACGTAGATTGTTTGATATGGGAGTCACTCCTGGTGCTAGTGTTTTCTTGAAGAAGAAGGCACCACTTGGTGATCCTATTGAAATTAACATTAGAGGTTATGAATTAACCTTAAGAAAAGATGAGGCTCAATTTGTAGAATGTGAGTTAGACAATGGAGGTAAGATGTAATGAAGCATTTTGCTCTTATTGGTAATCCTAACTGTGGAAAAACCACATTGTTTAATGCATTAACAGGTTCAACTGCTCATGTTGGTAACTGGCCTGGTGTTACTGTAGATAAGCGTGAAGGTTTATATAAAAAATTAAGTGAAGAAGCTTATATTGTTGACCTTCCTGGTATTTATTCTTTATCTCCATATACACCTGAAGAGGTTATTTCAAGAAATTATATTTTAGATGAGAATCCTGATTGCGTTATTAACATTGTTGACGCAACAAACTTGGAACGTAATTTATACTTATCAACACAAGTTCTTGAAATGGATGTTCCTGTGGTTATCGCACTAAACTTAATGGATGTACTAGAAGCTCAAGGAGAAGAAATTGATACTAAGCTTTTAAGCGAACGTATCGGAGTTCCTGTTGTCTTAATTAGTGCTGTAAATGGTAAAGGTATTGACGAGCTTATGAATGTTGCTTATATCGCAAGCCAAAATAAGCGTGTTGGTACTTCTGTGTTAAGCGACTCTGCTATTTCACATTTAGTTAAAGATGTAAATACAGCATTCAAAGGATTAGAAGTTGCTCACCCATTATTCCACACTTTAAAGCTTATTGAAAATGATGAATTAGAAGTTGCTAATCACCCACAATTAGTAAAGGTTGTAGATGAATTTAAGCTTCAATTCAATGATGATATTTTTGGAAGCGATCTAGAAGCAGTTGTTGCAGACGCAAGATACAAATATATCACTAAGTATTTCTCACCTACAAAGAAGAGTTTAAAGGTTAATAATAATCATGAATTATCAAAATCTGATAAGGCTGATAGAATATTAACTAATAAATATTTAGGTATTCCTATTTTTATTTTAATCCTATTTGTTATGTTCCACTTAACATTTAGTGAAAATTTCTTATTCTTAGGAAAAATATTTAAAGCAAATGAAGTAGAACCTTTTGCAAAAGGAAGTGTATTCGAAGGATTATTTTGGACAGATGCTGGAATCAATTCTTTAGGTGTAATTTTACAAGGAATTGTAACAAGTATTACAGATTGGATTAAAGATACTGTTCAAGGTTGGATGGCAAATTCTCCAAGCTGGTTATCTGGATTTATTTGCGATGGTTGTCTCGCTGGTGTATTTAGCGTTTTAAGCTTCATGCCACAAATCTTATTGTTATTTGCCTTCTTCTCAATTTTAGAAGATACTGGTTACATGGCTCGTGTAGCTTTCATTTTGGATAGAATATTTAGAAAGTTTGGCTTAAGTGGAAGAAGCTTTATGCCAATGATTATGGGATTCGGATGTTCAGTTCCTGCAATGATTAATACACGTACATTGTCAGATGATAATGAACGTGTTGCAACAATTCGTGTAATTCCATTCTTCTCATGTGGTGCAAAATTACCAATTTTAACTGCTATTGCTGGTGCAATTGTATCTATGTTTGGTGTAGGAAATGCAGATTTAATTTCCCTTGGTATGTATCTAATTGGTATGGTTACAGCAGTTGTTGCAGTACTTTTAATGAGAAATACTGTTATGCGTGGTAAGGTTAGCCCATTCATTATGGAATTACCTCAATATCACAGACCAGGCCTAAAACCTTTATGGTTACATGTTTGGGATAAAGGTAAGCATTTCGTTAAGAAAGCCTTCACAATTATTTTAGCTTCAACTATTGTTATTTGGTGCTTACAAAGCTTCACTTTTGATTGGCATTATATTGAACAAATTGACTTACAAGGTTTATTAAATGACCTTGCAGCAACTGATAAATGGAAAGACTTAGTTGTATTAACTGATGATAATGCATTAATTGATGAAGCTACTGGATTTATTAAAGGTTTAACAGAAGCTCAAAATAATTTATTCTTTGAAGAAGCTCTTCAAAATTATCAAGAAATCATTTCAAGCCCTGATTATTTATCAAGTGCCGATTCAATCTTAGCTGGATTTGGTAGATTATTCCAACCATTGATGACTCCACTTGGATTTGGTTCACAACTTGGTATTGCTGGTTGGGTATTTGTTATGGCAGCTGTTACTGGTTTAATTGCAAAAGAAAATGTAATTGCAACATTTGCAGTTATGGCAGCAGCTGTTGGTCCTACAATTTTACAAGTAGAAGGTGCAACTCCTGAGACATTTGAACAAGTATATATTGCTTCAATTGACTCAGAACAAGGTATTGCTGCCGCAAGTCAAATGATAATCGCAACAGGTGCAACTATTCCTGCATTAATTGCATTTATTACATTCAATATGACAACTGTTCCTTGTACAAGTGCTGTAGCTACTGCAAAAGCAGAACTTCCAAAGAGTAAATATGCTACAACTATCTTATTCTGGTTAGTATGCTCATATATTGTATCTATGATTGTTTACATAGTTGGTTCTTGGTGGTGGACACTATTCATTGTTCTTTTAGTTAGTGCATTATTAATTGTTGGAATTCACTACATTAATAAGTATTCAGATAATAAGAAATTAAAAGAGGCATAATATGTCACCTATTGAAGTCATTGTTATTATATTAGCTGTTTCATTCGTTTTAACTATTTTTGGTATTAAAATATATAAAATAATTAATCATAAGCCAAGTGATGCCTGTGAAGAATGTCACAATAATATGAAAATGGCTTTGAAAAGAATGAAAAAAGAAGCTAATAAAAATAAAAAAAGATTAGCTAAACAAAAAAATAATATATAAAAATTGCCACTATATTTATAGTGGCTTTTTTAAATTATTTAGTTATAATAAATTTATAGATTGGAGTGATTATATGGAAGAAGATTTAAAGAAAGAAATAGAAGCTTTAAAGAAATTAATCGATGGAGTTGAACTATATCGTGAACAAAAACTTCAAAGAGCTTTGGGTGATTTTGAAAATTATGAACTTATTTTAAAAGTAAGAGATAGAATTCTTGCAAATGACGAGGCTAGGGAAAAAGTAATTGGTTCTGTTGGTAAATCATTCTTTGAAGATGACTATATGGCTGCAATATTGCTAACTGGTTCGATTATTGAAAATTATCGTTTTACAACATTTAATTTGAGTGAAGAAGAAAAGAATAAATTAATTGAAAATGAAAATTATCTTAATTCATTAATGATTGAATCTGTTATGCAAATTGTTACAATGTCTGAATCATATGAAGCACTAACTTATAATCATTTCACATATAATCCTCAGGTTGCTGCTTGCTATTCCATTGCTAAAATAATTATTGATAGAATTGATCAAAAATTAGATGATGAATCTATGCTTAAACTTCATCAAAGTGATTTGTATGGTTTGATTTCTATTTATTTAAAAGAAGCTATGAATTCTTTAATTAGTACAATTCTTTTATTATCACATGGTGCTTATTCACAAGGACTTGGTACATTAAGAACGTTAATTGAACAAGTAATAATCATTTCAACGTTAGCTAATCATCCTGAATCACTTGAAGCCTTTAAATTACACAATGAATTAAAGGTAAATGAAGAATTTAAGACTAATAAAAAAGAAATTGATAAATATTTATTAAGTAAAGAAATAAATCCAGATAATATGACTTTAAGAAGTAAATATATTGATTATGGTTGGCTAGATTCAATAGAGGAATTTAAAACAGATAAATCAAAAAAGATGTATCGTGTTAAATCAATGGCTAAATTAATTGGATTAGATGAATATTACGAATGGTATGCAAATTGGTCTAATTATGTCCATTCTAATTTCTTACTGTTAAATATCGACTGGAATCATATGTTAAATATTGCTGTATACCAAATGCTTAATTTGTTAAGTGGTATGGTTAATATGTACACATGGCTTACAGGATATGATTTTAATTACAAAGGTATTAGCTTAGATAAGTATTTAAAGGACTTACTTGTTGTTTATATAAACACATGTAAGTTAACTGATTGGAATTATAAATTTAGTAAATAAAAAAAGTATTAAACGTATTTTTTATAATATGTTTAATACTTTTTTGTTTATTTCTTATTGAATCTTGCGCCTATTTCTCTTGCACTATATTCAAATAGTCCAGCCATAGCTTTTTCATTTTCAGTCATATCATATTTGTTGATATAGTCTATTACAAAATTGATATCATCATCGCTTAAATCTTTATAAGAGTTGTCAACATTTTTAAAGAATAAGACATTACCAAATAAGATTCTATCACATGGTATTTCATTATTCTCGATATATACAAATATATTTGGCTCAATTCCTGTTTCATAACTACCGGGATTAGCTAATACTTCAATATTTCTCTTGCTAAATTCATCTCCCATATCAATAGAATTATAAACGTTACCAAGATATAAAACTTTTGATTCATTATTTGGCTCAATTGAGTCAACATATGCTTGAGAACCAGTACGTTTAATTATAGCTTTAACCATTCTAAACACCTCATAAAAGTATTTTAACACAATTTAAAAAAATATAAAGTTTTATTGAAAACATTTACAAATTAATTGAAAACACTTTCAAATAAATTTTGCTTGTATTTTACAAAATGATGACTATAATCATATAAGGTTAAAGATTTAATAACCAAGAAAAGGAGTGACTAAATGACTAAAAAGAAACAAACAAAAGGCTTAAAAAAATTCGTTGAAGCACTAGGTAATTTATTTAGTGGTGTTATTTTTTCCAACATTAACGAATAATAGAAATTAAAACAAATAACGGAAAAGTCGGAACAAAAAAGTTAGCCTAACGAATACTTACTAAGCTTGGGGTAGTATTCTATGTTTTGTAGCCAAGTGAAATAAAAAATTAAAATAGATAAGATATGGTTGTATTGTATGACAACCATTTTTCTTTGCATTTTTTTAAAAATATTATATAATCAATTCGGTGATTTTATGACATTAGATATGGAGACAATTTCATTAGTTCAATTAGATTTAGATAATGAAAAGTCTGAATATGAATTAAAAGCTATAAAGCTTACTATGGAAGGCAATAAAGAAGAAAGTAATTACTTCTCTCAAATTGTAAATATTTATAACGAAGTATCTCATATGCTTGATCTAGTTTTTAATAATGATTACGATAAATTTATAAATGATTTTAATCGTATGTATTTGGAAAAGAGAAATGAATATTTAACTAAATTAAATGATTTAGATAATCCTACTGATGGTTTTTTAGCTGGATACAAGTTAATGTATCTTGATGAAGTATATCAATCAACAATTAAAAAGGTTAAACAAAATGCGTAAGATAGCTTTTATATGTCATGGTAATATTTGTAGAAGCCAAATGGCAGAATTTATTTTGAAAGATTATATTAAAAAGAATAATATTAAAGATATATATGTTGATTCTTTTGCTGTATCAAGAGAAGAAATTGGAAATACTATATATCCACAAGCAAAGAAATGCTTAATTAAACATAATGTGGAAATATTTAATCATTATGCTAAACAAATTACCCAAAATGACTATGATAATTTTGATGAACTTTATTATATGGATAATTCAAATAAATATTATTTGGATAGATTAATCAATGATTCGGATAATAAATTACATAAGCTATTAGATAAAGATGTTGCAGATCCTTGGTATAGTGGGAATTTTGAAGAAACATATAATGATTTAATATGTGGTATACTTAGAATATTAAAAAACTAGTAATTGAACCAAATAATTCAATTACTAGTTTTTTTACTTATCATCTTCAAGAACATCGATATTCTTTAAAAATAATTTTTCACTTATTTTTTTAGAATAACTTCTTCCTAAATTATCTTTACCGCTCACTCCACCATTTTTTGCGATTTCATATTCGTATTGATATTTGTTATCATCTGTCTTGCAAAGAACTTTAAAATGATGTGTGTAATAAATTTCAAAACTACCATCTTTGTGACTCTTAGTTTCTTCAGTTGTATTTAAAAATTGATATTTTTTTATCCACTTTTTACCATTTTTTGCATAAACCTTATCACTTGGTCTTATTAGCATAATGAGATATGTAGACATTAGACCAATAAGTGCTAACAAAAATAAGGTATTTTGTTCATAACCTGATATTCCCATAACAGTTATAACAATTGCGAAAGCTAGTATAACTAGGAGAAATAAATATTTTCTAATATAGTACAATACCATATAATATACCTCCATTTAACAAATAAATTTTATCATAAATAATCTGTTTATTAAAGAAGTAAAAAATTGAAAAAATAATAACTTTTTTAAGTATTTATCTTTAATTTCTAGAAAGCGTTATGTTATAATAATATTATAAGAAAATTATTAGAAAGCTTTGGTGACATTTATGGATAAACTTGAAAAAAGAATTCAAGAAGATGCAAGTATTAATGACGATAACGAAGTTAATGTAGACTCAATTTTTTCACAATATGTAGACGTTTCATTACTAGATGAAATGGCATGTGAATGGGCTAGACGTTTTGAGAACTTAAAAATAACAAAATTGGTAACTGTTGAATCAAGTGGTATCGCTCTTGCTACTTTACTTGCAACTAAATTAAATGTTCCAGTTGTTATTGTAAAAAAGACTCCAGAATTTGAGGTTGAAGATTCTTACTTTACACGTATTTATTCACACCAATATCATCAATCTATTACAGCTTACATTATGAAGAAGAATTTATGTAGAGATGATAAAGTTGTTATCATTGACGATTTTTTATCTAATGGATGGGCAGCTGAAGGTATGATTAGTATGATTGAGGAAAGTGGCGCAAAAGTTGAGGCTATGGGTGTCGCTGTTGAGAAAGCTACTAAAGCAGGTGGCAACAAAATTAGAGGCCGTGGAATTCAACTTGAAAGTCTTGCAATTATCGAGGGTGTAGACGATAACGGTAAGATTACATTTAAACACTAAAGTTGACATACTATTCAAAATTTTATATAATTTATTTATCATGCCAGGAGGTATTTAGAATGGTATTCGATGAAGTAAAAAAGATTATCGTTGACGAGCTTAACGTTAACCCAGACAAGATTACTCTTGATGCTTCTTTATCTGAAGATTTAGGTGCAGATAGCCTTGATGCAGTTGAAGTTATCATGGATCTTGAAGATAAGTATGGTATCAC
>AUXO015670577.1_pt1 | contig 16453 bp, 40 predicted proteins | sample 768731 | NCBI WGS metagenome assembly AUXO01 (sample SAMN02715735, study PRJNA202380) | gut metagenome | biome: sheep rumen | host: Ovis aries | place: New Zealand: Palmerston North
GGTCCAATATTGTGACCAGCAGTGGCAACCAAAACAACCTTTTTGATCTTTTTACAGCCAGCAGCAACTGCACAGAAAATAGCATTTCTTTCTGCACAAATGGTTAATCCATATGAGGCATTTTCAACGTTACAACCAACATAAAGCTTTCCATCATCACCTTCAACACAAGCTCCAACCGGAAACTTTGAGTAAGGACAATAAGCATTTTTTGAAACTTCCAAAGCTTTATTCCACATTAGCATTGTATCAAACATATCTATTACCTCTTATATGGATAATACCATTTGTTCAAGAAAAGTTCAAGATTATTTAAGGCCTATATATAAATAGGAAACATCATCAGCACAATCATTTTCCCACTTTACAAGATATGCTTTTTCAAAGCCACCAACATCTGGGTCAGTGAGATCTGCAAAAATGTTGTGAGCGTCAATAAGATAGTCGATCCAATCTCCATCGCCATTTTTACCTGCTGTAATAAGAGCAATATAACGGCGATCTTCATATTCATTTGGTAATGATGCACCTGTTTCATCTTCGATTACTTCAGCAACATATTCCAACTTAAACTTGTCATCTTCTGTTCCATCAAGACACTTTTCAATTTTGTCCTTAAAAAGAATTGTGCATTCTTTCCAAACTTCATTGTACTCTTCGCGGCCAGTTTTAGCTGCCCATTCTTGACTTGTCATTCTTCTTCGTCCTCCTTATTTTTAAATATTAACTGATTGTTAACATCACCATTTAAAGATAAAGAAAATGACTCAAAGCAAGCTTCAAATTCATCTTTAGGGATTTGTTCATTATTTTCTAGATGAGAACAAAAACATTCCATTTGTTTTATAAGCGTTTTTATAAGGTTGGCAACACGCTTATAAATTCTTTGATCTTGTAAATATTTTTTCAACCATTCTTGAGCTTCTTCATAAGATTCAAAATCTTTTGCTAATGGTGGATTTGAACGAGAATAACTGTCTTGTTGTTCTTCAACATGATAGCATGGACCAAATGTGTTATAGTTTTCAATATCTGCAAATTGAGAGTATGTAGCAATTACCCAATATTTTATATCATCTTTAGCTATTCTAAGCTTATTTTGTTCATTAATAGCTAGAATAAAATTTGTATCATTATCTATGAGACACCAGCAATCCTTAAACACATTATACCATTCAATTTTCTTGCCATCTAAATAAGCAACTTTAATCTCATAATATGGGTCAACATAAGCAAAAGGATAACTACAGCCTATTCCACTCATAAAAAATTGAGCATTAGGATTTTCACTTTTTCTAATTTCAAATTGTTTGTCAGGTCTTTTTTCTTCAACTTTTTCTATAAGTTCTTGAATGTTATTTGCCACAAATCCTTTGGATCCAGCTAAATCATTATTCCATAAAACATGAACAAACTTTTCATCAAATAATTTCATAATGAAACTCCTATAGCAATAGTCGCCACTAAAAGCATAATGGTGACTATTGAGACTTTAATAATTCTAAAAGTTCTATTAGTGATTATCATTATCAGTTTTTACTGAGCCATCTCCAAAAACCCAGTCATATACTTCTTCAGGAGAAGACCATCCTAAACTATAGGCATCTCTATCTTCATGAGGTGCAGACTGGTGGTCGATACCATAACCCATATCTACAATGAAATTAAAATCATCAGAGTGTGGATTAAAAGTATTTAATCGATTAAAGTCTGTGAGGTATTCTTCCAACTCATGAGTATAGCCATCATATTCAATGTGGAATATAACGTTATGTTCTCTCATGAATGTTAAAACATCCACAAGATTAGCATAAACTTCTTCAAATGCTTCATCCCATACAGATTCTGGAAGTGGGTTTTTATCAGAAGGATATGAAGTCCATACATCTTTCTTTGTAGCAGCCGCAAATTTTTCACGAACTCTAAGAGAGGCACAGTCTGCAAAACAAGCAAACCAATATTCAAATTTTGACTGACTATCTGTATATTCTTCCTCTTCCCATCCAAAGTCATTACTTCTTAAGGTAATGAGAATCGGGTTTTCAGCATGTTCTCTATTCTCAAACCCACTTCCTTTACTTGAAAAAGTAATAGAATGGCAACTTGAGCTGTTTGTTTCAAATACATTTTTACGAATTGTTTTCATTATGTTTACTCCAATATTTTAATGCTTCATTTCTATGATGAAGGTCACGTCTACTTTTATGGTATGTTCTAATAGCATTCATATAATCATGATATGCTAATCCAATTTTTACATTTAACTGAAGCTGAGCTTCTTTATAATTAAAATGCTGATTATTACAAATCTGTGGGTCTACAGTATTAAGTTCCTTTTGAAAATCTTTAACGGACTTAGTTTTCAATTCCATATACTGCTTATGGAGCAAAGGAAGCTGTTTTCTCTTAAACCACATAAGTGTGTTATTTAAGGTTTGACAAATATATTGAAGATTTTTGATAGTCATTTCATTTGTCAACTCCCGAGTTATCTGGTCAGCAGGATAATATTTATCTCCATCTTTGAAATAAACTTTAGTGTCCATTTTCAGTGTCCTCTTTTATTTCATTCTTTAGTTGGTTTTCAGCATTTTCTTTATGCCAACGCGCCTGATTTTCAACATCTTCTATAATAGAAGAAAAACCTAAACATTTTTTCTTTAATGTTTCATAGGCTTCTTTCCAATAATCAACTTCAATATTTAATTTTTTAATTTCCTGAGTTTTATCTTCTTTAAGAAGAACTCTTATGTCTTCCTTACAAGAATATGTCCATTCTTCATAAGGTCCAGTAAATTTAAGAAGTTTTTCATCGTTAGATGAGCAAATTTCATCAGCGACCTTTCTTAAAAACTTTGGATATCTATGGTCAACTAACAAATAAACTCTATATTCAGCTTCATCTGAAATATAATTCTCAACAAAGAAATGAATTGTGATATAAGTATCACCATGATATTCTTGCAAAAAGACTTTTGATGAAGCCTTATCTAAGATAGAATAAAATCTTTTTTCTACTTCTTCTTTACTCAAAGTTGTAATATGAAAACCATCTTCACAACAGCCTTCAATAGTAAAAACCATTTTAAAAAATGGACCTTGGTAAAGGTCTAGGTCAAAAGTTTCTCTACTGATCGAAACCATAATTAACTCCCAAATACCATTATAGCAAGCTGCTTAGTATTATCTGTTAAATCTTTTCTTTCTGCAATTAATGCCGAAATATTATGAAGCATTCTTACTTCCTGAGCTTCAGTTGGATGATCGGTGATATTTGCCAGCATATCTGCAAGTTTAATTAACAAAGCTTCATTTGAAAGCTTCATCAATTTCTCAGTCATATATGCTTCTTTGCCCATCTCTTCGATTTTGTATCGCTGATTTGTAAGTTCACGAACCAAAGACTGAACGTGCTCGCCAAAACAAACTCGCAATTCCTCATCTGAAGTATGTGTGTCTTCAAGGGTATCATGGAGTAAAGCACTTTTTATCTGATCATTTGTTCCACCATGCTGTTTTACAATAAGCGCTACCTGTTTTGGATGAATAAAATATGGTACGCCTGTTCCTTTACGCTTCTGATAAATCTCGTCGTGCTTACACTTAGCGAAATAATATGCTGTATGACATTCCAAAGGAAAGTCAAAAACTTTAACTCTGTCTTCCATAGGTACCTCTAATATATAGAATATACTTATATAATAATTATTTTTTCAAATAAGGAATATCACACCAATGAGATGGTTGACTAATCTTTATACTACCTTCATCTAAGTCATACCAAGTGTTATCCAATGAAGAGTAAAAAACTCTATGGCCTCTTTCATCTAAAACTCCTTTAAAATCAGGAAGGTCACCAGGATTTTTTGTTAAATCATGCCAAATAAGAGGAATTGAAGAAGCTAAAAGTTTATTGAGCTGATTTAAGTCTTCCTGTAAAGCTGCATTTGTTTTTCTTAATCTGGTATTCTCACCTTTAAGGCCAGCACTTCTATGCTTTTCTGTATTATATAATTCTCGATAATTAATGTTCATATACTACCTCATTAATATGAAGTTTTAAATTTTTATCCCAATCACAAGAGCCACAATCCATCGTTGTCTCACAAATTTCATGAGATGATGGACTTTCATCTTTTGCAATTTCATTTGAGACAACTTCCATGAATTTACCAATATTGTAATTTATATAAATATCGTCGGGATCAAGTTTAACAAACTTTTTAGTACTTTCATTACTTAAGAAACCAGTGTGACCAGCTAAACGGTCAAAATAGAGCCGTCCATTTTCGCATGCGCCTTTTAAGCTCATATCTCGTTCATGGTAACCAATTAAATCTAGTTCAAATCTAAACTTATTCTTAGTTAAAACTTTTACCTCACATTTCATGAAATTCCATGGGTTTTTACTTACAGTTCCCATATAAAAATTTCTTTTTTGGCAAGGCTTAAAAAAATTAAAATCTTTACAACCATCACAAGGCTGAACTTCACCAAAAGCAGAATCATTATAAGTATATCTATTTACACAATCTACACATCTCATAGGAAAATAACCTCCTCAGTTAATTCATCTAATGTTTTAATATCACCTTTATCATAAGCGGCTTTCATTTTCTTTTGAAGAGTTCTAAACTCTTTTTCAAATTTATTTGTTTCTATGCTGGCTTCTTGACCAGCTTTAAAAGCGTCATATACTCCCTGTATATTAAATGAATACTTTCCAGAGAAAAAGTCTTTTCTAGTAAGATTTGCTTCTTTTAGCTGTGAGTCCCACCATTTATAAAATGTTTTACTAAAGTGAAAGTTTTGTCGCGCCATAGAACTGATAGAAAAAGAAAATTGTAGCAAATAAGCTTATACAATCTGATATAATAACTAATGCAATAGCTGATAATGCAAATTCCTTAGAATACCAGCTAGCTAACACAACTTTTGCAGTCAGATAAATAAAAATTACTGCAAAAGAACAACCAAGAAAAAGCCATAAAAATGCCATTATTTTTCCTCCTTGATTACGTCTCTTTCTGCAAAAGCAGCTTCTGCATCATTACAGAAATCATACAATTCTTGAATACATGATGGACAATAATTTGGATATTTATATTCATCATGGCCATCCATACAAAAAGCTAATAAATCTTCATCTTCAATAAAGTCATATGATGGGTCAAAATATTTACCACAATGATGGCATTGAATATTTGGATCACTCCATTCAACTTCTTTATTTTCACAAGCTTTGATAAACTCTTTTTTAAGGTTTTCAAAGTCTTCAGGATTAGGATGAAAATCTGGGTTCATTGCCCAGAGTGATGGTATATTATGACTTACTTTAAGGCGATATGGAAGTGGCTTACCAGTAATAAGATTTTCAACTTCTTCAGGTATTTCAAAAACGCCATAGCATTTAGAATTACTACAATCAAGAGTCATTCCAACATTTGCAACTCCTGGAATACAGTGATAATCTATAATAAAATGATCAAAGTTTTTCATTTTTCTCTCCTTGGAATTTCATTCCATAATTTTTCAAATTTTTCTGGAGTCATATCAGATTCAACAAAGTAATTACATCTTTTGAGAGCTAGAGGATATAAAACCCAATCCCTTGAGCTGTCATCCTGACTCTCATCTCTGTAATTAAACTTTTTATACTTAAACTTATAATTTTGCTTAAATTCTCGTTCTTCAAAAAGATGACGAAGGAATGAGTCTTTTTCACAAGCTTTCTTATAAGCTTCATCAAGCTGTTTTTCACGCTCCAAACAAACCATATTATGTGAATAAGATTTTACTGGTGCATCTGGATATTGTCGTCTAAAATCTTCAACAGACTCAAAGTTACCCATCAAAATAGGTTCTAATGGCGTTGAGTATACAATATGCAAACTGTTCTTAAAGTTTTTACAGCGATAGCATTTTGTATTATTAAAATATTCAACATCTTTTGCGTGCTCAGCTGCCATAAGGTCGGCCTCACACTTATCATAAAGCCATTTTGACATCTTAAATAAACGCCAGAGTGGATAACCCTCAATAGCTTGTTTTTCTACGAAAGCAAATACTTTATCACGAAATTCTTCATCTTTTGTATTATAAACTAAATCTTCAACCTCATAGTTAAAATCAAGCATGTCACATTTTGAACAATATTCCCATACTCGAGGCCAATCAATTTCTGCAGACTCTCCAAAATTTTCATTACCATAAATCTCCAGAAATTGAATCATATATTTAAATATTTCTACTTTTCGTCCATTAGACTTTTTATGTCTATCATCAAAAAATCCCATATTTAGATTATACCTTTTCTTTTTGATTTTGTTCTAAAAATGTAATATATTCTCTAGTAGCATTAATATATTCCATTAAAGCATTATACTCTAGTTCACAAGCATAACGAGCATCTTTGGCTTTCATAATATCCATAGAAATTTCTCGCCAAGCATCTTTCTTTTTATTGAGAATATCTCTAATAACTGGATCTGAATAAGAACCACACTCTACAACTTCTTTTTTGAAGGCCATATAGTCTTTAAAAATTTCTGCCGCTTTTTTCTTCGTATCAAATAATTTAGATGCAGTATTACTAAGCTGATATAAATAATGGTCTGATACTGACTGAGCTCTATAAAAGAAATTATGATGCTTTTTTCCGAATTTGTGTTGCTTAAATACATCATGATTTATGACATACATATAATGCTTCATCATTTCTTGAACTTCTTTTGGATAGAGATATTTATTTCCTGTAACAAACAAGCCTTCTAACATTAATCGTTTATCATTGTTCATGTTCTTTTTTATATTCCTCTATTCTTGCATATAATCTACTACATGCACTTTTTACTACTTCTACATCATCGGTATGCAGTTCAGGCCAATCTGGCCAATCATATGAAGGACCAAGCCAAACTAAATGAGCCATCCAATTTGCTGTTGTATCATCTTCAGTTGGCTCATTCCACATCTCAGTTGTTTCAGCACCTTCATCATAGTCATCTCTGTCTATATCATTATCAAAATCTTCAAACCAAATTCCTAAAGTGCCATATTCACCTGGATTAATTTCTACTGTATGGAATGACGAAGTTTTTTTACTATAATATGTATAGAAAAAAGTAACCTCAATGAAATCATCACCAAGGTTGCCTAAACTAGAAATATACTCATTATATTTTACAAGTGGTAAAATTTCTCTAAAAGTCATATATAGAATATACTTTACATCTTAGTCCATTTCATAGGTTTTATTTGATATAAAGCAGGACGTACTATATCTTCGGTAACTGTTTCCATAAAAACCCTAAAACAATCACTATTTGGATGACCTTTACATAGAGTAAAATTTACTCCACCATCGCAAGTATGACAAAACATCCTAGTAGCATCTAAAGCATTTTCACAACCTAAGCAAAGTGAAACTTTTTTAGGATTCATTTCTGATACCTCCAGTCATATTCTTCAGGTCGATAATATTTTCCATCTTCAAATTTTTCAGGCATATAGTCATGCAAATCATCATATAAAGGACAATGGCTTACAAATTTAAGAACAAACTTCTTAAAAAGACGATTTGTAATAAAATTATTCTCATACCATCTTCGAGCTGCAAACTGCCTATTTTTCCAAGCAACATTATTTTTCTTAGCAATATAATATGCTCTTTTATAAGATAGAGCAGCCTGAAGTAATTCTTCTTTATCTAAAGTAGAAAGATCTATTCCTGTTAAGTCTTTTACATGTGGTATTTTTCCCATTTTAACCCTCTTCAATATATGATTTTATTACATCTAATGACCAATTTTTGGGTAAAATTTCACCATTTAAGGTATGGTACTTTACATGCAGGACATATGTATTATATGTATCACATACTGATTGAGCATGATCCTTATTTTTATAAACTATTGCTTTATTAGGATCTGTAGAAAGAATATATGCTCCAGCATCTTGAAGATAATATCTTGTCTCATCGGGCCCAAAGCATTTAATGATGTATCTATCTTTTAGATTCACGACTTTTCCTTTCAAAATTACTACCATCTTTGCAAGTATCACAAGGACAACTGCTAAAGCCACCACCGATAGTGAGTATGATATTGAGCTGTTTAGAAGTTAAATGCTCACATTTTTTACAAGTTTTATCTTCAGCTGCAGCATCAACTGCTTTTACAGCTAAACCTGCTAACAAACTTTCTACTGACATATATTTTCTCCTTTAGTCATTTTCTTTTATGCTAAACATTGGCTCATAATATTGACAGTCATGCAAAACACAATCGGGTTCTAAGCCAGGGCATTGAGCATAACCATTATAAATATAAATATAACAATTAGAACATTGATTATAAGTCTCGGGAACTTTTTCAAGTTCTATTTTAGGTAATCGAGTAAGTTCTGTCATTATTTTCCTCTTTTAAGATAGCCGAGTATTCCCCATTCTGTACTCAACCAAATTTCAATATTTCTAGTTTTACTCATTGTGCTTTATCTCCTCATAATAGTCTCTGGTACTTAAATCATGCAAATAGTCACCAGGTTTGCATTTAATAAGCTTACTTATATCTAAGCTTGCAATTTCCAACATTTGGCGCAAGTGTTCAAGCTCTAAGAGCAGTAATTCATCATCCATTCTTTAATTCATTCCATCGAGTAATAAGAATCTCGGCTAATAATTTGTCACTCATGCCATATTTGCCAAAGCTAAATCCATCAGTCATTTCAATAAGAGCAATTTCACCCTTATTTGTAATGCCAACATCTAGACAATAAGCAGAATTACCCTCTTTATTTTCATCAGCCATTTTTTGGACAGTTTCAAATAAAGCCTCTCTATATTTTATATAATCATAAGGGTTGTGATTACTATAATGGTAGCAACCTCTTAATTTTCCATTTACAATGGGACATCTATATTCTGAAGTAAAATGAATCACATCTGAATACCAAATTTTTACGTTATTACCAGCGCCTCTAGCATTTTGAGCTATGTCATCGACTGATTCACATATAAATCCAGTAAATCGCTTCAAATTATCACGAGGCTTAACAAAAACAGGTTTATCTAAAAATCCAGAAACATAAATTTCGTCACGAAGTGCTTTCATAGTAGAAGGCCAAACATTTCTAAGTAAATATTTTCTAAGACTTTCAGGGTAATCTGTATAAGAATATTCTATTCCAAGCTGTCTCATTGCAGCATACATGGTTTTTATATCACCTGAGATAAAATCATCTTTTGTAATTTTTAATTTATTCTGGACAATCTGCTTTCGATAAAAAGTTTTATAATTACCCTTACCAAAATATCTGGCTAAAGCTTCTTCTTCTGGTCCAAACTTGGAATTGTCCATTAATTGAAGATAATTTGCCATTTTATTTTCTACTTTTTAGGCTCCATTTCTTCTGCACCTTTTATGACATCTTCTACACGCTTAAAATAATCAGCATGCTCTTCTTCTGAATAAAATTGTCCTCTTGATTCAGCAATTTCTTTTAAAAGCGCAATAGCTTCATGAAACAAAGCTTTACCTTTAATATCATCCATAATATACTTATTTTCTTTTTGAAATTCCATAAATTTATCTTCAAGATGTTCCTCTTTTAGAAAATCTTTAATCAATTGTGGGTGGTTTTTAATAGCATATTCTAATGCTTGGGCAAAAACAATTGCGTTTGTATTTTTATCAACTAGTTGCAAATTCATATATAGAATATACCTTTTTTAAGTTATTTTATCAAAACTAATTTTAATATGGATTGCGATATTTATTCTGAAGGCATTTGGTACATTAGCAAAACTAATGAGTTTTTAATATCTGAAAAAGAACACATTTTTACATTATTAAAAAATTATAAAAAATTTGGTTTATCAGATGATGATATAAAAGAATATCTTGAAAAAAATAAAAAAGATAAAGAATTGGTTCAGTGGACTAGTGACTTTTTTATTTTTAATAAAGCCCAATCAAAAAATAATATTAGACTTAGAAAAATAATTTTTGGTAATATTAAAAGAATTTTAATTTATTACGAAAAAAAATATCCAAAGTTAATAATAAATATGCTTTTAGACAATTCAGATTTCTTTAAAGGTAGTATTTTATGCTTTGAAGGGCAGAAGGAATTTAAAGATATTCCTTCTGCCATAAATTATTTATCTAGTCTTTAATTTATACACAATCCAATAAATAATTGAACATACAAAAATAAGTGTTGATACAGCACAATAAGCTGGACTAAAAATTATATAAGGAAGGATATTAAATACGTCAAACTCTCCATTATATATAAATGAGGATCGCAAAGTTTGTATATAAGTGATATTTACGGCCTTTGTCATTTTATCAGAAAGCCACAACTCAAATATGGTAATAAAATAACAAATAGCCCAGAAAATAACCATCACTGTAAAAAATACAATCTGATGTCCATCATTACAATAATCAATAAAATTTTGCCACATATCAATCCTCATTATTTATCTAAGCATTTTTCCATTTTTTTCTTCATGCTCTCTTTCTTTATCAGGACCTGTATATTCTTCCAACCAATTTGGTGCCATAATATTAAAGTTATCATGAAGATACTTAAACCAAGAAGATGTTTTTGATTTAAGGAAGATATTGTTCAACTTAAACCAGTAAGGCCAATCTGAACCTTTAATTACATGAGACTTAAGTTGACCTGCAAGTGCAAATTGAAGTAATTTTGCATCATCAGGAGAAACATATAGAGTTTTTGGTCCACCCCAATTATGTGAAATATAAATCCAATTTTTAAAAATATCTGGATTTTTTTGACTAATGCCATTAAGCAGTTTTTCTTCCAAAGGAGAAACTCCAACCCAATTAATAGTACGAGCTTTAGCTTCACTTATTTTAACATAAAAGTAAAAACCCTTTTGTGTGTATCTGTCATCAATAACAGATGTTTCTGTTTTAAATAATTTTTTAGTAGATCGATAAGTGATAATTCTATAATGGTCCAGATTTTCTAGTCCACTGCCATAAGAGCCATAATCTATTTTTGTAAATTGAGTTCTTAAATCATCAAATGTTGCATATCTTGTAACTTCACCTGTGCTTTCATTTTCAGCTTCATACCATATTTCTGATTTCATATATTATTATCCTCTATTCGAACTATAAGTTTTTCCATCCCACCAGTAAATAATCTCGCCATCATCATGATACTCATATCTTACTGGAAGACCTCTCATTTTTCTAATAGCTCTAATTTCACGGAAATGTAATTCATTACCTTTTATTCCATTACACTGAGCGCATAAAGTCTGAGAGTTTTCAATTGAGTTTTTACCACCTAATGATCTTGGAACAATATGGTCCCAAGTCAATAAAACTTCTTTACCGTCAGGGTCATAACCATAAAAATTTAGGCTCTTAAATCCCTTAGAAGATGGACAAGTTTCAATAGCAGCAAATGAAGCTTTTATACCACAGCATTTACAAGTCAATTCCCGATTTAAAAATAAAAGTCGCATTCGCGTACTCTTACAGTTCAAAATATGTCCTGCAATGTTAATACGACGATGTGCTTTATGAGAATAATCTGGAAGTTCTTCTAAACCCAGACGAGCATATCGTGTATAGCGTCTAATACTGCCTGGTATAGGGTATAAATAGATCTCCATTTATAGAATATACTTTATTTAAGCAATTCTTTCAATGAATCTGAAATAGCGCTTTCTTCAAGTTCTTTAATTTCAAGATGGAGTTCAGATTTAAGCCAATCATCATCTCCTCTAGAAGAGAACACACCATCTCCGTCTTCATCCCATTCATACTCAAGATAGCTATCATAATTATCATCAATCCAGTTATAGCATTCATCTTTTGTTAGACCAATAAATTCAACACTAGACCAATCTGGATCTTCATAATCATAATGCATTACAGCAAATAATTTTTTCATATTATTCAATATATTCGATTTCCCAATCGTCTTTATCAACTCCATATTCAGAGTCGAGAACATTTAAGGAACCTGAGTCAAACATGCTACAAGCTTCATCATTTACTCTTTCGAAGAACTCTGGGTCATTTTTCAATGATTCAATTGTAGCATCATCTGGCACATCCAAATCAAATGTTTTTGTTGCGCTTACACAAAATCCATCAGGACCTGTTGTGTCTCCAAAATCTGGATCTTCATCATCTTCCCAGCTATCCCAAGCTACAGAAGTCCAACCTGACAATTCTGCTGTAACGTGTGCTTTTTTCATATATTCTCCTTATTATTTTTTATGCCTTCTCTTAATTCATAATCCTTCAAAAAGGCTCTAACATCATTATCATACTTAATGCCTTCTAAAAGACCTTCAACTGATTGTTTTGTGCCTCGTTTAATAAGTTCATAGGCCCTAGCAAGCTGCTCTTCTAAATAGGTTGTTTTATCACTAAATTCTATTTCATCTTGCATATAGCCTGGACCAAATGTATGCTTGAGTTCAGTAATTTCTGCTATTAAGGCTTCAATTTTCTTTTGTTGTGTGCCAACTGCGTGGTAATATTCACAATTATGTGCAATATCATTAAAATGTTCACAATATCCACAACTAGCTTCAACTGCTGAAACATTGATTTCCTGAAGTTGGCCTGAGCCTTTAAGGTCATGTTTCACAAGGTCTTCGGCCTTCCACTTTGGAGCAAGACAGGCTTCATTAAATCTTGAAGTCCAAGCATTCTCATCAAAATTCCAATATTCTGGAAGGCTGAGAATAGCATTTATATTTAGAATAGCATATGAGTTGAAAATCATCTTGTTCCTTCTATAAGGTTATTTATTTACATCTCCTTCATCTGTTTTTCTTCTTGCTTAATTTTTGCAATACAATTCTGTAAAGCTGCTTTTTTTTGAGCAATCTTTCGAATGCCTTCTTCAACTTTACATTTATATTCGATTCTTAATGCCCAAAGCTTTTTACGCGCCTGAGTTTTAGAAGTCAAAACATAAGGACTACGCTTCATAAAATCTTCAAGAGAAATATGCTTATACATCAGATAATATTCAACATTTTTTCGATGGTCATTAAACCTAAAATAGTGATAGTCTGCCAATGCACCTTCATAAGCAGCTCTCTGGTAATAAGTTTCATGATAAATTGCATCTTCTTTTTTCTGATATTCTTTACCATCACTTGTTTTATAAATTACGTTAATCATTATTTATCTCCTAGTTGTTCATATATTCTTCATAACCATCTAAAAGTGCAAGAGTATCAGCTAATGTTGCAAAAACTCCAGCGATACGGCGAGCTCTAAAAGCAAGATTGTCATCTTCAAGTTGTTCTTCTGGGCGCCACATACCTTTTGCATCTCGGTATGTTCTTGCATTTACACCATCTGAATATTCATAAGCTTCTTTATTTGTAAACTCATAGCCATATGAGTCAAGCTTTCTTCCAACAAAACCACAGCATGCATTCATATCATGATTAAGGTCCATATCATTTAAGAGCTCCATAATAGCATCTTTATGGCCTCTTACAGCGAGAAGTTTTTCTTCGAGTTCTTTGCGCTTTTTATTGATTTCTTTTCTTTCAAATTCTGCACAAGCATGTCTTTCTTCCATTTCAGCTCTTTCACAAAATTCATTAAATTCATCATCACTTAATTCACTCACTTTTTTCCTCCAATTCAATATATTCCTCAACAGTTTTTATATCACAATGGGTATAAAAGCGATTGCCATCTTTGTCTTCAAAAACCATAGGGTAGCAACCATAATTTTCTTCTTCCTCATCATAACAAATACCAATAGGAGTGCAATCTTCGTGATTATTTTTCCAATGAGTAAGTTGTCTATGTATATCTTCTAAGAGAAAACGATTATCGGCGTCATGTTCACCAATATTTTCACGAGCAATTCTATTTTCTCTAAAAGACCATTCTTCTTTTAAGCTCAATTTACTCTTCCTTTTCAAAGATTACAATTACATACTCCGTTGGATTGCTATAGCCTGCTTTTACAGAAACTGGTGTAATTGATACAACCTTCCAGCCCATATTAATCATTGACTGAATAGCCGGAGTCACATCATATGCAATACCAACACCACCATTTACTTGATACTTTTTTATACACTGAGTTGTTTTTGCGAATACTGGACTTATTAAAAATAACAACACCAAAATAATTAAAAACTTCTTCATTTATGGCTCCTTAAAAATAAATCTTAAAATACTTTATATAGTCATTATCGTTATCTTTATAATATTCAACTTTCCAACCTGCTTTAAGAAGGTATATCCACAATTCATGCATGATATTATCTGCCAAAATGTGATAATGTTTTAAATGATCTTCATCAGTTTCTTCCCATTCATGATGAGTTGTTTTGTGGAAAAGTTTCTGCCAAAAATTATCAGGCCAATCACCAGTCTTCTTAATTTTCTTTTCTTCATAGTCAAGATTTTCAAATACAGAGTTCTCATAAAAATAACAAAGAGGTTCGTCATTTTCTTTTGCAGCTTTTTTGATGTAATTAAAAAGGAGGTCAATTGGATGAACTTTACAATAGTCAGCATAGAAAAGACTAAAATCAACTACAAGATTACTACTGTCCTTAAGATGACTATAACCCCAAATAGCTCTTGCATCATCTGGAGATAAATAAGTTTTGTTTAGTACTTCTACTTTCTTAGCCATTATTTTCTCCTTTATAGTCCAAGACTTTTCCGTCTGTACAGTCACAGCATTCTTCCCAGAAGTCGATAAACTCATTGATTTCTTCTATAAACTTTGTTGGATTTTTTCCAAAGTTTCTACGAATGTCTACTATAGTGGCAAGCATATCACGATATTCTTCATACATCATGTCTCTTGCATGCTGAGCACCTTTGCAGAAATGAGCTTGCTCTAATAAATCTTCAAAGTTTTTATAACCAAGTTTTTCGAAAAACTCTTTTTCTATTATGTTGGTCTTAGCCATAGTATACCTCTTATATAGAATATACTTTTTTTACCAATTCCATTCAAGGTAATTTGCTTTACCAGTTTGCTCAATAGACTCCATGGTTAATGCATCACTAAAAATTTCAAGAATATCAACTTCATTGCATATGCCATATGTAGAGTCCATATCATGACGATACTTATGCGAGTCCGAATAATCATGTCGTCTTTCCCAGCCTTGAAATATGGGTGTTGGATTTATTCTAAAAATCATCTCCCATCTCCTTGGCCAAATCTAGATCTTACCCATTTTTTACCACATATCTCACATTGATATTCAAAAGTAGGAGATATTGCATGTAAACACCAATTTAAGCGACCCTCTTGAACATAGTTTGCAAATTCACTTAATTCCTTTAATTCGAGGCAAGGGCCTTTTCCACCACAACTTGGGCAAACATCAATTTCAGGAAATAATTCATAAAACTTTTTGTTTTCTTCTTTTGTCATATTTTACCTTTTAAGACTTATATATTTTCCAGGCGCAATATACATTATATCATCTGTTCCATCTACTTTAATGGACTCATCTTCTATTTCTTCATATGAAGTGGTTATTTTCACCTTTACAGGCTTATAGCCAATATCTTTAGGTATTCGAGGGTCAATTTTATAATCTTCTTTTAGATCTTCCAAACTATCAAAGAAAACTATTTCCTTATTTAATGTATCGGTAATTTGAGTTTCTTTTGTGGTATCTATGCCACCATGGAAATATCTACCATCATCAAACTTTATTGCGTATCGATATACAACTTCACCAATATTCATTTTACCATTCCTTAAGATTAGTTTTTTCACTGGCGATAAATTTTGCCATCCAATGGGCCATTAGTTTTAAAACCTCATTTAGAGATTTTTTAGGCTTAAAGCAAGTTAGCAAATCTTCATCAAACTGGCTAAAATGCATTATTTCGTGATTTCCATCTTTGTCTGTAAACATTATTTTACTCCGACTTACCATCATTTAGGTAATAACCTTTTTCATAAATATAGCGAACGCTACCCCACTCATAAGTTTGAATATATTTTGTTACTAAAATTTTTCCATTATTAAGTTTAAAATACCAATAAGCTGAGCCAAAATCATCATAACCTTTTCCATGATTAGTTCCACGATAGATCCACTTATCATGCGCTTCTTTTATAAGCTCACCATCATATAATTCAATAAGAAGTACACAATCGCTTTCTGAAAAAGAACTATCATAACAATAGCTTGAATTACTATCGCTCCCACCTTTAAATCTCGGATTTGTTCTATTTAAGCTATAAGTTCCACTATTAGTGTAACCAGGTCCAAACTGAGCAAAAGCAAAACTACCAATAAATATTAAAAATAATAATATTATCAACTTTTTCATATATTTTTCATCCTTTATAATATTTATTCTGAGTCATCAAAATTGATATGCCGATAAAATCTCTCGGGCATTGTTTTATCCCAATATTTATCATGCAATCTATTATA
>AUXO017784939.1_pt1 | contig 16448 bp, 21 predicted proteins | sample 768731 | NCBI WGS metagenome assembly AUXO01 (sample SAMN02715735, study PRJNA202380) | gut metagenome | biome: sheep rumen | host: Ovis aries | place: New Zealand: Palmerston North
CACTCCTGTACCATCATGAGTAGGATAATCATTACCGAAAACGTTAAGTTTCGGCCTGATTCCCTGAGTCACCTGTGTAATGTAAGGCATCCGATTATTAGGAATACCATTTGGCTTCTCTCCTATCAATCCGGATTCATGTGCTCCGATAGGATTAAAATAGCGAAGCAACACTACTGACATATCCGGATCTGCTACGCAGACATCCTTCAATATCTGCTCTATCATATATTTAGTCCAGCCATATGGGTTCGTACATCCAAGTGGCCCAGATTCTTCTGTGAATGGTACTTCTTCAACTAAGCTGTATACTGTTGCGGAAGAACTGAAAATGATGTTCTCCACACCATGTTTTTTCATAGTCTCTAGCAGCGTCAGTGTTGAATCAAGGTTGTTACGATAATATTCCATTGTTTTTTCAACAGACTCCCCAACAGCTTTGAATCCTGCAAAATGGATAACCGCATCTATGTCTTGTTCAGAAATAATCTTATCTAACGCTTCGCCATCTGTAACATCTGCTTCATAAAAACCGGCCTACTGTTTGTGATCTTTTCAACCCTATCTATCACAGACTCTTCACTGTTAGATAGGTCGTCTAAAATTATTACTTTATATCCCGACTTAATAAGTTCAACAGCAGTGTGTGAGCCTATAAAACCAGTTCCTCCTGTAAGCATTATTGTTTTCAAGATATAGCACCTTCTTTACACTACATAATAATTGATTCTATTGTGGATCTGTATTTATTTCCTCATGCGAAGTCTTTGATTCTCCATCTATTGCATTGGCATCATATAAGTCTCTTTTAATTTGACTGCTCGAGATTTCTGGTGTCCTACTTAGATATACTACTTCAACACCTTCTTCTTTTAAGAAATCAAACTTTCCCTTCCAGTCATCTCCGATTACAAATGTATCAATGTGATATTCATGCATATCAGATCGTTTTTGATTCCAGTTCTCTTCTGGAATCACCAGATCAACATACCTCACAGCTTCTACTAACGCCTTACGTTGATCATAGGAAAAATAACATTTTTTCTTCTTCTCATTCCAATTAAACTCATCAGTAGATATAGCAACTATAAGATAGTCCCCTAATGCCTTTGCTCTTTTTAACAAATTAATATGCCCGTAGTGAAGAAGATCATATGTTCCATATGTAATAACTCTCTTCATCTTATCAATCACCTGTTTCTGTACATTTTGTCATAATAGTTTTGATACTCCCCACTGATTATTTCTTCCCACCAGTTTTTATTATCTAAATACCATTCTATAGTTTTTTTAATACCATCCTTAAACATTGTTTCTGGAAGCCACCCTAGTTCATTATGTATCTTTGTGGGATTAATTGCATATCTCATATCATGGCCTTTTCTATCTGTCACATGCTTGATTAGAGATTCGGGCTTTCCCAATGCTTCACATATAAGTTTTACAATATCAATGTTACGCATTTCGTTATGCCCGCCAATATTATACACTTCCCAAACGCTTCCCTTATCCAGAATTAAATCAATCGCTTTGCAATGATCATCAACATACAACCAATCCCTAACATTTAGACCTTCGCCATATACTGGCAGTTCTTTATCATTTAGACAATTTGCTATCATAAGAAGTATCAATTTTTCTGAAAATTGATATGGCCCATAATTATTTGAGCAACGACTTATGGTGACAGGAAGGTTGAAAGTTCTGTAATAAACCATCACAAGTAAATCTGCACCTGCTTTAGATGAACTATATGGTGAACTTGTATGAATAGGTGTTTCTTCAGTGAAAAAAAGATCTGGTCTATCAAGCGGAAGGTCCCCATAAACTTCATCTGTTGAAACTTAGTGGAACCTTTCTATGCCATATTTACGACATGCATCCATAAGGACCGATGTTCCAATGATATTTGTTTGAAGAAATATGCTTGAATCCTCAATAGATCGATCAACATGGCTTTCCGCAGCAAAATTCACAACAATATCAGGGTTTTCTTCTTCGAAAAGTTTATTAACACCCTCTCTGTCGCAAATATTTAGTTTGATAAACCTGAAGTTATCAAGGTGCATCACATCATTCAGAGTTGAAAGACTCCCTGCATAAGTCAAACTATCCACCATACTATTCTCCGTTCTGGATGAGTTTTTAACATATGAAATATGAAATCAGCACCGATGAATCCAGCACCGCCAGTAACTATAATTGTCATATTAAAATTGCTCCAATCTTTAATAACTTAATTTTCCTTCTGCTACTGCTTTCAAATGCATTCCATATAGGCTCTTTCCATATGCTTTTGCTGATTCAAGCAATTCCTCATATGAAATCCACCCATTCGAATATGCTATCTCCTCTGGTGCGCTTATTTTAATACCTTGCCTTTTTTCTATCATCTTAACAAATTCAGCTGCCTCAATGAGACTACCCCTTGTTCCGGTATCAAGCCATGCAAAATCTCTTCCTAGTAGTTTTACATCAAGTAATCCATCATTTAGATACATTTCATTCAATGTTGTGATTTCTAATTCACCTCTTGCAAATGGTTTGACTAGGTCTGCTCTTTTACATACATCTCCAGAATAAAAGTATAGGCCTGTTACTGCATAATTGCTCTTTGTCTTCTCTGATTTTTCTTCAATACTAGTTGCACGCCAATTATCATCAAAGGCAACAACACCAAATCTTTCGGGATCTGGAACATAATATCCAAACACTGTTGCACGACCATTTTTTTCTGCATTTGGCTGCTGCATCTTTAAGAGTTTTACCAAAGCCATTGCCATAAAAAATATTATCGCCTAGAATCATTGCTCCTGGTTCATCATTAAGGAACTTCTTACCTAAAATAAAAGCTTGTGCAAGACCATCCGGTGATGGTTGGACTTTATATGACAATGAAATACCAAATTGTGATCCATCGCCAAGTAGAGTTTCAAACCTAGGAGTATTATCTGGTGTAGAAATAATGAGAATATCTTTAATACCAGCCAGCATCAAAGTGCTGAGCGGGTAATACACCATAGGTTTATCATATATTGGTAATAACTGTTTAGAAGTGACTTTGGTTAATGGATATAGCCTTGTTCCTGCTCCACCTGCTAAAATAATTCCCTTCATTTTTTATCTTCCCTATATAATTACTCAAATCTAAAAGTATCTTTGAGTCCAAGCCATTTCTGATCCTTATCGCTTAATATAAGAGGCGATCCGTCTTCTAGTGTATATCCGGTAGCATCTGCACTTCCTGCATATAATCCCTTGACCTCTGGCCACTCAATACCGATTTCAGGATCGTTCCAAGCCAGCCCACCTTCATCGTTTGCATGATAAAAATCATCACACTTATAGCAAAACTCTGCTACATCTGATAATACAAGGAATCCATGTGCAAACCCTCTTGGAATCAAATACTGTTTTCTATTATCTTCCGTTAATATTACTCCGTAATATTTACCAAATGTCGGTGACCCAGCCCTAAGATCAACTGCGACATCATACACAGTTCCTTTAATAACTCTTACTAATTTGGTCTGTGGAATTTTCTTTTGGAAATGAAGACCGCGCAATACACCCTAAGTACTCATGCTCTGGTTATCCTGTACAAATGAGAAATAAAGCCCAGCCTCATACATATCTTTCTGACTAAATGTCTCCATAAAATAACCGCGCGAGTCCCCATGTACCGTTGACTCTATTAGGCAAAGCCCTTCAATCCCGCCCAAATCATATGTAACATTGATTTGACCCATTATAAATCAGCCTCCTTTAAATATCTTGCTACAACATCCTTCCAATCTGGTAATAATGTAAAGCCTTCTTCTACAAGCTTGCTTTTATCTAAGCGTGAGTTAAATGGTCTGTTAGCTACACTTAGACCATATTCTTCAGTCGTAACCGGAATAATATGCGTAGTTATGCCAGCCTGCTTATATATTTCACAAGTGAAATCATACCAACTAATATATCCCCCTCATTTGTTGCATGGTAATACCCGTATCGGTCAGAACCAATCATTTCTACTAATAATTTTGCTAAGTCGAATGTATATGTAGGCGTTCCAATTTGATCATTGACAACCCTAACTGTATCGTGATTCTTTGCAACATTTACCATGGTCTTAATAAAATTATTACCATTAAGCCCAAAAGCCCATGCAATTCTTACAATAAAGTATTTTTCTAGAATACTTGATACTGCCAGTTCTCCTTCAAGTTTTGTTTGACCATAATAGTTTAATGGAGCATAATCTTTATCATCAGGTTTCCAAGAACGTTCTCCTCTACCATTAAAAACATAGTCCGTGGAAATGTAAACCATGGTAGCATCCACTTCCTTGGCAGCTTTAGCAATATTTTCAGTACCTTCAGCATTAATTGAATGAACTATACTCATATTACTGGGATCCTCAGCACCATCAACATTTGTTCAAGCGACACAATGAACTATTACATCAGGATGAATTATCTTTATTTGACGTAGTACTTCCCCAGAATCTGTAATATCCATCTGAACAAACTGTTGATCTCCAATATTGTCCAATAGATGCCGATCTGAACCTATTACTTTGTGCTGCTGTTTGGTTAATTCATTAACGACATCATGTCCAAGTTGACCAGCAACGCTAGTAACCAATACAACCATATTAGCCTCCTGTTATCTCTCGTATTAGAACGTTTATTAAGCGTGACAGTGTTTAAAGATTAGGCTGTTTAGAGTGAACGCTTTATATCATTCCAAATTTCTTCGTATGTCATTTTTTTATTCTCAAAAGCGTACTCATTAATTCTTCTGTATTCATTCGCTCTATTTTCCACATACATCTCTTCACTATCAAATACTGAAGCTATCCTTTTCTGAAGCTCTAAAAGCTTCGTACAAATCATGCTCTTAAACATTGCTTCATATTCAATTAGGAACCCAACATCTCCGTTTCTAAACTCTTCGATATCTGGGGCATACATGATAAGCGGTTTCTCAAAATAAACAGCGTCAAAAACAACAGATGAATAGTCAGTAATAACACATGAAACATTTCTGTAAATTGCATTTATATCAAATGTTGGTTTCAAAGCACAAAAGTTTTTGTTGCCCGCATGACCATAGTCAAAAAAATGATCCGCAGTATGTGGCTTCTCTATCCATAGGATATTGTTATTCTGGATATATTCTCTTACTTCTTGATTTTCTAAAGGATGCTTATAATGGCTAATATCACTTCTGAAGGTAGGCAAATACAAAATTGCGCCATTATATTGGGAAATCTTATTGATAACATCTAACTCGGATTGTAAATATTCAATGCATTCACAATTACGAGGATATCCCGAAAGAAAGATGCGATCTGGTCGGCATCCTATATATGCAATATTTGCATTGGCACATTCACGCCCAGTTGCAAGAACTTTTGCCTCTGCCCATCCTCCTAAAGAAAGCCAACTATTAAATGGCCTTGCATGAGCAATTCTCTTAATCATGCTTCGTCTATGAGACAATGATTTTGCCTTATTTGAGGCTGCACCAACAGCCTTTATTCCACCGACCCCATGCCACAGTTGTATTTTTTTTGCTCCAAAGGAGTATTTACAATCAATATCAGATGGAAATCCTGGGATATCATTTGCTGCATTACATATGATATGTATTCCGGACTTTAAATGATAATAATCGCTCTGAGGAGTACCAATCAAATAGCATTCGTATCCCATTCCATTTATTAAAGAATACACGTCATTATCTCTTGTTACCCATACAACATGTTTGAGGCCAAGCTTATCCTTGTTACTATTAAGGTACTGAAAAAGATATCTTGAATTATCAGCAAACTTTGTTCCCATCCAAGCCCCAATGAGAACGCAACTATCGTCTCGTCTATGAAAGAGTTGCCACATACCTGTCCGTATATTCCATTTTAGTGCTGTTGTTATTCTTCTAATTGTACTGCTCATAAAACTTTGTTTAATAAAACCCCTGTAGTCTTTTGATTAATTCAATGTAATGAGTTAAATGATGCTATCTCCTTATAAAAGCAATAATATTCTGTCGATTCTTAGTCCCCCATATGATGCATATTAAAACACCTATTATCCATCTTACTACTGGCAAATTGATGCAACTATAGAAAGTTGCTACAGAGATAGCTATTAATAAAATTGGCTTTATAAAAAACTTAATTGGATACAGCTCATTCTTGAGCTTTTTGGCATATCTTGCATGTAATACAAAAGCGACAAAATATGATATTAAAGTTGTATATGCAGCTGCAATATATCCAAACTCAGGTATTAATATAAAATTGAGACCGATATTAACAGCTGCTGCAATTAATGTATTAACTGTTATATATGGAGTCTTTTTATAGTAATGCTCAATATTCACATAAAGGGTGTATGCAAAAATAAAATAGTTGGATAATACAATGGGTGGAATAATAGGAATTCCATCCCAGAATTTATCACTTGCGAGGATTTTTACTCCTTCGGGTCCGGCTAAAATAAGTGCACACATTAAGCATGTAATCATCCCAATATAAATTGTAGATCTTTGATTTATATTTTCGGTTTCATTATTTTTCAGTTTCTCTGTGAACCATGGAACCCACACTCCCTCAAGAGATGTTGTAATTACAGTAGCAATCATCCCGAAATTGTAAATCAAACTATATGTTCCAGTCTCTGAGGTATCTCTGAGAAGTGTTATCATTAAACGATCGGACTGAGATAAGATATTTAATGCAATTCCATGGAGCACTAACGGTAATGAAATGGCTAGTGCATACTTTACATATTCTATTTTGTTATTCCTACTGTACTTATATGTAAGGATAACTGTGATTAGCCCAAAAAACACTTGTGACAAAGCTGTTGGCACTATTCTTCCATAGTATTTATCTGTTGTGAGAAAAAAGGCTATACAGACAATTGATGCAATAACTGCTATTAAATTTGGTAACACTAATAGCGCAGTTCTTAACTTATATCGATATTGCATCATGAGATACATTGTAAATGTTTGAAGTAATGCTGCTCCAATAGAATGCGCCATACAACAAATCACAAGAGTCATTGATACCTGTGGCGCAAATATTAAACAGGCGATTACTACCAATACTGAAGCCAACGCTCCATTGCATAGAGTAAAAGTAGTTAGGGAGCTTAATACATCATCGATAGTTTCTTCATAGTCAATGAAAGCGGCTCTCATTCCCATATAAATTGCACAACTAATAATCATAGAAGTGATTGCCACCCATGAAAGGTAAGTTGTAACCATACCATAATCATAGGTTGTAAGAAGTCGTGTAAAAACCGGAACTGTAAGGAATGAGATCCCTTGATTAAAAAGTGTTCCAAATAAGTAAAATATGCTGATTTTTTTATAGTTTACATTTTCAGCATTAACTCTATTCATTATCTTTTTCCACCCATATTTTCTCAACCCCCAAAATAAAAGCATTAATATCAGCTACCTTTTTAGCGATTGGAGTAATTTCATCAGGCATCAAATCCCACCAATGAGATTCCTCTATCTGCCTTTGCGTATTCTCCTCGAATCTATAACCTATAACACGAGCCGGCACACCTGCTACAATAGAAAATGCTGGTACATCATGTGTTACAACCGCTCCGGCTCCTATAATAGCTCCATTGCCAATTGTTACACAATTGCCAGTAATAATAGCGTTCACGCCTATCCATACATCACGGCCAATGTGTAACGTATGCTCATTGTAAACAGTTTCACTTAATGCTCCAAATTCTTTTTTGTAAAACAAAGGATATGTTGAAATACTACTGTATGGATGATTCCCAACAAGTCTTTGAACTACAGATGCAATAGAACAATAGTTTCCAATTGTTATATGGGGCCTAAATCCATCAGTAAAACAGCCATAGCTTCCTATACCAACATTAATATCAAAATGGTCATGAAAGATTTTACGCAAGCTAGTTGAATAGAACTGTGACCCTTCAAATTTATTTATAAAACTATAAAAGAAATGTCTCGTAAAAGAATTCTTAAAATACATTTTTTCAAGTATCTTATACGATATGCCTTTTCTGGATAAACTGTACTGTGTTTTATATATCATTATTAGATCCTTTAATAATCAACAAGTTTTCTTCTTCTACTATCTAGTTTTATTTTGACAATCGACATTACGCAGAAGATATATGTATATACTTTAGGCGCTGTCTCGGCTCCACCGTAAATTGTATTTGTTATTATGAATATGATGAGGAAATACGCAATACCCTTCTCCCCACTCTTAAAAGCTATGACACACTCTTTTATGAGCCATATTATACAAGCGATAAGTGGTATACCCCACAATAAATAAAAAGTAAGGAAATTTGAATGTGGAAATGAGAAAAATCCATTCTCAATTGTTTTCCCTTGTATATCAATGAAACTGTTTGCAATGCCAATGGGATTATCTCCTAGAATGGCAAACCCAGCTTGAATTGATATCACCCTTCCCAAGAATGATTCATCGTTCGAAATATTCTGTAAGAAATTCCCATTTTGAAACAACCCTACTATTCTTTCTATTAGTGGATTTGCTGTTGCAAATGCTGGATTCACTATTATCATCGTTAAAAAAACGGAAACTACTAACAGCACACCAACAAGTAACCATCTTATCCTACGCGATGCACTTTTAAATATGTAAACATTAAAAAGCAGAATTCCAATAATTGTAATTAACAAGCTGTACCTCGATCCAGATAACAACATGCTTATGAAGCATATGATAACCATGATCATCGCCCATTTGCTTTTTTCTCTTATCAAAAGAGTGTACAGTATATGCGACGCACATAAAAAACCGACAGCCCCATAGCCCATGCTAATTGCATTAACTCTATCCCCAAATTTAATAACTCCCATTAGCAGGAATAGCACTTGGTATGCAAAGTTAAAGATTATCAATAAATCAAGGAAGTAATTTATGCTTTTAAGATCATCTCTTGTTTCTTTACAAACAATGTCACAACTTGCAAGCCCTATTAACAAGCAGAAATACATTTCGTAGCTATGTAACGAAAAAACATTCTGTTTTCCTATCAGCAAAAAAATGATATCCTTTAGCAGTATTATTATGAACAACCAATAGAAACTAATATTATTGCTTTTCCGTCTTAATAAGAGAAATGCCCAGATTATTAAAAAGGCTTCAAAAATATTGAGGTTGTAATTTAATCTAGCAAAGTCTCCCATTGCATACTGATACTCAGTATGATAAATGGTTGTTGCTTCTATCAGGGCTCCGGGTATATTTAGAGCGAATAAAACAATTAAACAGACAATATGTGCCTTTGTTATTTTTATTTTCAAACCTCTATTTAATGTTATTTCCAATTTAATAACTCCTATTCTGACTGAGCTGCTGAAATCGCTTCTAGATATTTGTATTTATTTTGCTCATCAGGCTCCAAATAACCGCCTTCGGCCCATTCATTCCAGGCAAAAATAAAAATCATATCTTTCTTGTAATTCTCTTTGGCATTAAGTATTTGTAACCTCAAGTATTGCTCAAATTTATCTGGTGTGGAATTAAGACATACGGTTCCTGTATTACCTCTGCGTGGTGTATTATCCCACCCCACAAACATTCCGGGAATAGCTTTATCACTATCAGGCTTTCGTCTAATTATTTGTTCACATAGTTCATCATAATCTTCGAAAGTAATCCTCTTTCTAGTTAAATGTGCAGTTAAGTTAGTACCTATTTTTTCATCCACTTTGTAACATATTTTACGTATTGTGTTTCTAAACAAAAATGCTGTTTTGTTAACACCACTATCCGCATTCATGCGAATATCATATCTTGCATATGCCGGTTGGTACTCGATATTGTATTTGAAACGACTTTCGTCTCGTCCTTCTAAAATATGAAATGATTGTTGCTGATAAGCAAACACCATTCCGTTAAATCCGTTTTCTTTTGCGAGCTTATCCCAGTAATCAAGCATTTCGTTTAAGCATGGGATTATTTCAGGGCGATAAATGACAAAAAAAGGACAGTTGTCTTCAAGGATATAGTTCTTATCCTTAAAAAACGGAAGAAGATAGTTGAAATGACGTTCCCATTCATCTTCTTTTCCATAGGTTTGCTGAATAAGTGTTTTTACATCACCATCTGCTTTCCATGCATTAGTCCAATTCTCATTGGCCCAGCAAACACAATAAGGTATATTTGCTTCTTCATCGTCTTTCATTATTTCCATTGGTTTCTGCAGTAGCATGTGCCCATCAAACCAATAATGGTAGAAGCAAAATCCATAGACGTTATATTTTTTTGCTAGGTCAATTTGCCATCTAATAGTTTTTCTATCGAGTAAATTGTAGTAATTGTCATTTAACGGAACGATAGGCTGATTATGTTCCTTAAACAGCGGTTTTGCTGCCTTTACATTCGTCCACTCGGTAAAACCTTTTCCCCACCATTCATCATTTTCTGGAATGCAGTGGAACTGTGGCAAATAAAAAGCTATTACTTTCATCTCAATAATCCTCTCTCTATCACTGTTCATCAAATATGCTATACCAGCACTCAAGGATTTTATTGTTATCCCATCTTTGTACTGTGTCAAATGCATTCTTTCCCATTTGATCTCTGCTAATTTCGTTCATATCAAAATACTTTTGAATATATCGCACAAATTGTTTTTCATCACCAGGCTCTATTAGAAAACCATTATAGCCATTTTTCACGATGTCACGAGGACCGCTTGGGCAATCAAATGAAATGCACGGAATACCAAATGACATAGCCTCTAATAACACCATACCAAACCCTTCCATCTTTGATGAAAAGAGAAACAATGATGCTTGTTTATATATCTTGTCTATATCCTTTCTATGATCTAATAAAAGAATATCGTCCTCTAGTTTGTATTTTTTTATCTCTTGTTCCAAATGAATCTTTTCCTCTCCACTACCGACAATCCATAATTTCCAATCGTAACGTTCTCTCACTGCCGCCCACATTCTTATTAATAGACTTTGCTGCTTATCTGCAGTAAGTCTTCCAATGTTTAATGCGATCTTGCTATCTAAATCATTTCTCCACTCATTATGAAAAGTAAACAAGTGTGGAATATAATAAGTTTTACATCCCCAAGATTCATATAATTTGCAGTCCATTAAGTTCGGGACAGATATACATTTCGCTTTTGGATATACTAATCTTTTTACCATTCTGTATACTTTATTAACAGCAAATGCAGATGCGTGTTCGCTGATAACAAGTCTTTCTTTACTTTTAGCCCCTGCAAGAAGCACCTCCAATGAATTCATCGGTGTGGTTGTATAGATATAGTCATAAGGGGTCAATTTCAAATAATGCTTCAATTTTGAATGAGTTCTTATCGTATTAAACAAAACCGCTATTATCCGTTGCAGCCTATTGTTCATGTTTAGTTTTAATACTTCATTTAAACTCTCTTGCTTTACATTCTCTGGTATCGGATAAAAAGATGTATAAGGTTCGTCTTTAACCAAAAGAATAATGTTATATTTTACTGCCCAATTCTGAAGAAGATTTGAAATAACCCTTTCAATTCCTCCGGCAGCATTCATACTATTTATATAAACAATAATTGTTTTCAATATACTTATTCTCCTTTTGCCATGACGATCTTCTTACTATTTTTCTTTGGTGACACTTCTCTTATTTAACTTTGTAATTGCAATTCTTCGTACATATTTCGCCTGATAAAACAAGAATAATGACAAATATTCCAAATTTGATATAGCGTTCGATGCTCTAAGTAGTTTTATATTTTTAATGCATCCTTTTTGCATTTCTTTTAGATTTGCTGATAATCCGCTTTCTCCGAAGGAACGCTTATTTCCTCCAGCAATTTCACATGAATCGATAATATAATACAAGTCGTATTTAAGAGCTATGCGACACCACAATTCACCATCCTCATAATATCGCATTGTTTGATTGTACATTCCCACGTTTTGAAAGACTTCTTTTTTAATTAACGCAGTAGATGTATGCGGCCACATTTTAATCAGCAACTGCTTTAATGACAATCTATATAAATCTTCCTCAACACGATCACCATATTGTATTATTTCTTCGTTTCTATTACTTCCAATAAAAACTATCTCTCTATGTTGACAGATTTTTCTCCACTGCTTTTCTATTTTTTCAGGTACCCAACAGTCATCAGAATCTATTAAAGCTATCCATTCGCCTTGAGCATTTATAATGCCTTTGTTACGAGCAGACGCAACCCCTCCATTTGGTTGTGAAATAATCTTTATTAATGAATTATTTCCAAAGGCTCGTTGTATTATTTCTATTGTTTCATCAACAGATCCGTCATTTACGACTATTATTTCTGTTATTAAATCCACCCTAGTTTGCTGTAAGACAGATCTAATGCATCCTTCTATTGTTTTTTCACAATTGTATGCTGGGATTACAACACTAATCATTTAATTTTCTCCCACTCACCAGATTCCTTATTATAATGTTTAACTATATGGCCTGGGGCTCCAACTATCACACAGTAATCTGAATAATGTCCTCTAACAACTGAGTTAGCACCAACAACACATTGTTTCCCTAAAATAGTTCCAGCTTGAATACATGCACCAAATCCAATAAAACAGTTTTCTCCTATATCTGTAGTAGTGACCATTTTTTTCTGTTCTAAAATATGCTTTCCTATAGTTTTGTAGTCATGATCAATATTAGTTATAAAAGAATTACCAAGGATTGTTGTGTTTTCTCTAATCACTAGAGATTCTGTATCAGCCGTAATGTGCACATTTTGTCCAATTGAACAATTCTTTTCAATTATAATTTTCCCACCGTTACTAGTTTCCATTCTGATTCCAGGCTGGATTCGTACTTTATCATCAATAAAAATCCTTCTAGCACCAATTATAGAATTAGGTTTTCCAATATAAGACAGATTTCCCATTTTCCCAAATGTAATTTTGTACATTACAGCTCTCGCTGCCCAAAGTAGTTTTCGCAATTTCATTAGCCATGACCTACCTTATGTTGCTACGCTCAATTAACTTTATCTTTTCATCATCTCCCCAGATAGCTTTTGAATCATATGGCCTATCTGGAAAAGCTCCATATTTTAATTTTATTGAGAATGAATTATCTTTAATAAATCTTTCAACTCTGTCTGCGAGTTTTTCTGGGCGCCCAGAACAAATATTAATTATTCCATCGATTTCATCCTGTTCTATTGTGTCAGCAACATACTTGCAGAATAAATCATAGTCTAAAAAATCAAATTGGTTTAAACCTAAAGTAAAGGGGAACTCTTTTTTCCCTACTTTTTCAGATTGAACGATTTTGGAGAAAATAGACGATCCATCATCTGTATTTCCAACAATGTAGAACCCTCTCAACCACTGAAATTTGACACCACTATTGTTACAAGCTAATTCAAGTAATCTTCTCAAAGCATTTTTACTTACACCATAAATACTTTGTGGATTACATGGGGTAGCTTCATTTATACTCCCTTCGTAAAAACCAACTTCATGCATACTTCCCATAGCAGCTACTTTTTTTACCCCACCGTCAATCATCTGGCACAAGAAATTATAATGTTTTGGTAAGTCCTCAATGTGTGTACTTGAGTTATGTACAAAACCATCTCTCCATGCCATATGGAGCACTACGTCCGGTTGATTGAAATAATTAAAAGGATCGCTGATTTCGAACAAATCTGCGCACATAATGTTTGCCCTTGGATCTATAAATTCTCCTGAAAATCCAGTTGCTATAACATCAATGCCATCATCAAGAAGAGCCTTGACAACCCCCTTTCCTAGATATCCGTTTGCCCCTGTAACTAATACTCTCATTGCCTACTCTCCTCTATCAAAAACTTCATCTACCCAATAATTAATTGAGTATCTGCGAAGGATCTCTTCCGATACTGGTTGAAATTCCTCCACCAACATTTCTCTGGATATTTTCACATCTTTTCTATCTATAACTATTTGATTCTGTGGACGATAGAAATCATAATTGCGGACATTGTTATTCGTAGTTAACAATTTTCTTTTCAATCCTAACATCTCAATTGTCCTCATCGTTAATCCAGTTTGTTTTGGATGATTAATATCTATACCGCACCTTGTGCTAGAATGGATGCTCTCTACAATTTCTTTTTTTATAGGTGTGATATGTATGTATTTTTTATCCCACTTACGTAATGATGGATCAAAAAGCATCCTTAAACAATACAATAGCCGTCCTGGTATAAAGAGATAAAAATAATACTTAATATCATTAGAATCACAATAGTTCTTTAAATCCAATAGCAACTTCGCCCTATCACTATGTACGGTTCCTATAAAACTTACATCGTATAAAAACTCTTGTCTAATATCAGACAATTCATTTTCTCGAGTAAAGAAGAGTGGTCGTAAGACCATCCCATATTTTTCGCAATCATTAGGATCAAAGGACAACTTCCTATCAAACAAATCTATCACTTTTTTTGCATTTTTATTCTCTATCGAGTCCCACATATATAGTATAAAGGTTGCCTTTTGAAACGTATTCTTTAGCAAAAAAACACTATTTCTTGTAACGGCTTCGGGACTAATAAATAAAACAAAATCCGGGTTAAAGGACTGCTCTTTCTTAGCTATTTTATGATAATATGAATCTATTTTACTTGACATTAAGAAAGGTACTTTCCTAAGTACTATTTTCTCAATAGAAGATGGATTATTCCTTTCATCATAAAAATGCACCGTTGCTCCCTTTTGCCTAATAGCATCCGCTATTATATTATGATAATTAAACAATTTCGGGCCAATTAATAAAATTCTTTTGTTTTCCAATCCGCTCATAAAATTATTAATAACCTGCTTAAACAACTTTAGATACAACTACAAATGTTCTTCATTAACGTACTTTAGTATTTGCATCTAAAGCATTTGTATGTCCTTCTTTAATTCCTTCTGTGCTTTCTGGCATAAACAATATTTTTACCGTTGCAAATATTATTCTAATATCCTCAAAAACACTTGCATTGGCTATATACATAAGATCCATAAGTAATTTATCGTATGGTGTAGTATTGTATTTTCCATATACTTGCGCATAACCTGTGAGTCCAGCCTTAGCCTGAAGTCTTAAGGCAAACTCAGGTAATTCCTGTTCATATTCCGCAGCCAATTCTGGCCTTTCCGCACGAGGTCCCACAATTGTGAGGTCTCCAGCTAGAATATTGAATAGTTGAGGAATCTCATCAATTCTTACCTTACGAATAAAACGTCCAACTCTTGTGATTCTATCGTCACTATCTCCTGTAGATAGTCTGGCAACACCATCTTTCTCAGCATCAGTTCTCATACTGCGGAATTTGTAAATATCAAACTTTTTTCCATTTTTTGTCAGTCTGCATTGTTTATATAATAATGGACCATGATCCTCAGCCTTAATACAAATTGCAGTAATCAATATCACTGGTGAAAATAGCACAATAGCTATCAAAGAAAGGACAATATCGCCAATTCTTTTGAGTATAAGATATTCAAATGTCGGATTATATCTTTCAACTTTCAGCAAAAGTAGATGAAACATATGAGTGCGTTGTGCTCCCGTAATGATTAAGTCTCCAACACGAGGAATTAGGAATGCCTTAATATTGTGCATAAGACAATACTTTGTGACGATATTCCTGTCATGGCTATGTACGCCAATGAGAAAAACTGTATCTGCATCATCTAAAACAGATAAATCTTCAATACATTCATCAGCTGATACAGCAAATACGACTTTAAACTTTTTATCTAGATGATACTCTTCAATAAGCTTTGCTATTCCTTGGCGAATATCATAAACAACTACTGTTTTATTTGCTGGAAATGTTCGATAGTACCAAGCCTGAGCCCCATAAGCCCATACCACTGCAAACACAATCTGAACGGCCATAACCCCTAGCACTGGTAAAACAGCTGGTATATGTCTTATTAAAAGCCATGCGACAATATACATGATCACATTAACTTCAAATAGTGACAGTAACTGACTGTATATCATTTCACCATGACTGTTGTATGACATCTTGAATGCATCGTATACTCTTCCGATAAGGAAATACAGTACAACATACAGCGCAATTACCATCCAGTGGCCACGCATATAAAAATTTACCCAGAGTTTATATGCATAAAATGTGTACCACGCGAATACGAAAGGGGTTGTCATCAGCACTATATTTGCAAGTTTTGCAGCCCTTATTGTTACATCATGAAAGAACCGGCTCTTGGATCTCATCTCATATTCCTTCCAGCTTATCGCTAACCTTAGAATTAACCACAACTATGAAGGTGTATAAATATAATCTTTCAATTTCGCCTTAACATAGTTTTTATAAAATGTACAGTATATTATAAAAAAGTTTCTAAGAAAACTTAGAAACTATCTCTAATCCTACTTT
>AUXO013083450.1_pt1 | contig 16443 bp, 13 predicted proteins | sample 768731 | NCBI WGS metagenome assembly AUXO01 (sample SAMN02715735, study PRJNA202380) | gut metagenome | biome: sheep rumen | host: Ovis aries | place: New Zealand: Palmerston North
CCGTCAAAAACATAATCCGTTGATATATAGACTAACGTAATATCATTTTTCCCGCAAACTTTTGCAAGATTTTCCGTACCCAATACATTTATTTTTTTTGCGGTTTCAAAATCTTTTTCAGCCTTATCAACATTTGTATAAGCGGCACAATGGACAACAATATCCGGTTTTTCTGTTTCCAAAACAGACTGTACCATATTAAAATCAGTAATATCTAAGTTGTTTATATCGGTTTCAAAGACTTCAAATCCTTCATCTTCAAGAATTGGACATAAGTCTTGCCCCAACATACCGTTTGCACCTGTAACAAGGACGTGAAGTTTGGAGGTTTGGAGGTTTAGAGGTTTAGCATTTTTGTTCATTAATTATTCCTTATTAGTTTATTATATAACGAATTAATTTGTTTTCCTAAAGATTGTATTTCATTAAATATATTTTCATCAACTTTGAAATATTCCAACTGCTCGCATATAAGCAATATACATTGAACTTCTGATAAAGAGCCTGCTGCTATGTTTAAAAAATGTGCAAAATCTTTTGATGTTCTACGGCTTTTACCCTCAGCAATATTCAAAGCTACAGAAACTACAGCTCTTTTTATTTGAGATTTTAAGTTGTATTCTTCATTTTTTGGTAAAATTTCCGCATATTTATATATTTTTTTGATTAATGCAACAGCCTCTTGCCAAATTTTCAAATTTTTAAACATAAAAAGCCAAACCTCTAAACTTCCAAACTTCTAAACCTCTTATTTTCTATTGACTGTATCCAATCTTGGTTATTTAAATACCAATCTATAGTTATTTTTATACCTTGTTCAAAAGTGACTGAAGGTTCCCAACCTAGCTCTGATGTAATTTTGTCATTTGATATTGCATAACGCCTGTCGTGTCCCAATCTGTCTTGAACGTATTCAATTGATGAATCATCCTTGCCCATTGCATCAAGTATCAAATGAGTAATTTCCATATTGGTTTTTTCATTATGACCACCAATATTATAAATTTCTCCAATCTTACCTTTATGCAAAACTTCATCAATAGCTTCACAGTGATCATAAACGTATAACCAATCTCGAACATTCAAACCGTCACCATATACAGGGACTTTTTCTCCTTTTAAAAGTTTTGAAATAAAGAACGGAATAAGTTTTTCAGGATACTGATATGGCCCGTAATTATTTGAACATCTTGTATTCAAAACAGGCAATTTATATGTTTCATGATAAGCTCTGACAAGCAAATCCGCACTTGCTTTAGAAGCGGAATACGGACTATTTGGTGCAAGCGGAGTTGTTTCATAGAAATATCCTGTTTTGCCTAATGTCCCATAAACTTCATCTGTTGAAACCTGCAAATATCTTTCAATTCCTAACTCCTTGCATGCCTGCAAGAGATTTAACGTTCCTTGAACATTTGTTTCTACAAAAATTTCGGGGTGTTTAATGGAATTGTCGACATGAGATTCCGCCGCAAAATTTACCACGCAATCCGACTGACTAATCAATTCTCTTACAAGTTCCCTGTCACAAATATTTCCATGAACAAACTTGTAATTAGAATTATTTTCTATATCTTTAAGATTTTCCAAATTTCCGCAATATGTAAGTGCATCAATGTTTATAACTTTGTAATCTGGATGTTTTTTTAAGATATGCCTAACGTAGCAGCTTCCTATAAATCCTGCACCGCCGGTAACTAAAATTGTTGTCATTAACCTATTTCCTCTCTGTTAATATCCTTAAGTTTTGGTTGAACCTTATCTTTTTCAGACAATAATGGGTCAAAATCAATTTCCCAATCAATATTTATATCAGGATCATTCCACAAAAGGCCTCTATCTGCTTGAGGGTTATACTCCCCGCTTGCCTTGTATAACAATTCTACTTCATCTGATAACGCAACAAAACCGTGAGCAAAACCGATTGGAATGTAGAGCATGTGTTTATTATCTTCAGATAACTCAACCTTGACATATTGCCCGAAAGTTTCTGAATTTGGTCTAATATCAACAGCAACATCGTATATTCTGCCTTTCCCGCAGCGAACAATTTTTGCCTGACCATAAGGGGCTGCCTGATAATGCAAACCTCTTAAAACCCTTTTTGAAGATTTTGAATGATTATCCTGATTAAATTCAACATCAATGCCGTTTGCAAAGAAATCAGATTTTTTATATGTTTCCATAAAAAAACCACGATTGTCCCCAAATACTTTAGGCTTTATCAGTATAACATCTTTTATTTTTTGTCTTTCAAATTCAAACGGCATAATTACTCCCTTTAGGATAATTATAACACAAAATTTTTTCTCTTAATTTTTATTTTTATTCCCATAATAGTAATAATTTTATGACTTTTGTCATCGGAGTTGCAAAGCGAAAAATTATTTTTTAAAGCTTGTTTCAACTTAAAATATATAGTTTTCTTACAATCATCCCGTAAATATATTTCATAACCTCGTTCAATAACAAGTATTCCAAACATTCTTTCTAAAATATGTGCTAAACTTTTCGAAGTATTAGTTTTTGATTCAGCATCAAACAAATCCTCATTTATATTAGTATTTATAATTTTTTCTAATGCTTTTGGAGTTATTATAAACATTGTTCCCGCTAAAAAATATTTATAATTTAAATTTATACCTAATTCTGATTTTAATTTATTAATTTTTACTAAATCCTCCTGACAGGAATTATTTATTAAACTTATAAAATAGCCTTTGTCAGCTATCATTCCTATATTTGGGTTCTGGATGAGTTTATAAATATTATTTCTAAATATTCTTTTTGAACCAATTAAAGAATCAACTAAACAATTTCGCCACCAATAGCCCTTGCAATGTTTGCCTGAATATTTATAACCTTTAGGATACCAAGTTTTTTCATAATAATTTTTTGTATGAAGTTTTAAAATATAATCATAGTTATTTAGATTTACAGATTTTACAACTTGAATAAATGGCCAAACATCATAACCAATATTTCTGACTTTTATAATTTTAGCATCTGGCTTTAGAGTTAAAATCCTTTTACTAGCATCTGCATTTTCTTCACATATGGTAACATATAAATCCCAATCACATCCAGATATATTAGATAATTTTTCTATATAATAGTCTAGTTGCTTAAAATAATATAAATGTAAATGAACTAGAAATTTCTTACAAACCAACACTTTCCTCCAGTGCTTCTTTAGTTGCCTGAAGATATGCATAGCCGTATTTTTGATCTGGCTCCAAATGAGCACCTTCTGCCCATTCATTCCAAGCATTTATAAATACAAATTGTTCTTCCTCTCTTTTATGCTCCTTTGTCCATTTTATTATATCCATTAACCATTTTTTATAATCCTGAGGGGTATTTTGAAAAATTGTTGCATTATTATAACATTTCCTTGGGGTATTGTCCCAATTTGGGAAACATCCTTTAAAAAGATTTGCACTACAATCATAAATATAATTCTTATTTTTAATAAATTTACAAATATCAAAAATACGGATATTTGCTCTATTATTCATTATTTTCTCATATTTTCTTTCAACACGACCTGAAGTTAAAGATTGAGGGAAAAATTCAAAAATGCCATCTAGCATATATGTCTCAACAAAACGATTTGCATCCTGAGTTAAATCTCCAAATATACTTTCTCTTAATCGTAATGTTGTAGTTAATATATATAAATCATCAAATCCATTATCTTTGGCAATTTGCCTTATCTTTTTATTAAATTCTATAAATTTTTTAAGTGCATATTTATTAGGATCATAAATTATTAATAATGGCTTATTATCTATTTTTATATACCGATTATCCATAAAATATGGTAGTGCATCCATCATAAATTTTTCAGCATCATCCTCTTTCAACACTTGCTTATGGAGAATTTCTTTTTCATTTCCGTTATCCCAAAGCATTGTCCAATCCTCATTCGCCCAGAACAGAAAAAATGGCATATCCAAAGACTTATCCGCTAAAAATCTTTCTAAAGGTTTCTCCATAAGCTTTTCACCGGAGAACCAGTAATAATAAAAAGAAAACCCATAAATACCATAGTTTTTAGCCAACTCAATCTGTCTATGCATAGGTTTGACAGTGTCAAGATTATAATAACCTACATCAATCGGAATATGTGGCTGCCAATGTCCTATATATTGAGGGACAGCTTTTGATGTATTTGACCATTCCGTAAAACCTCGTCCAAACCATTTCACATTTTCTTTAAAATCATGATATTGTGGCAGATAAAATGCTATTGGTTTTACATTATTTTGTTTATATTTATTTTCGCATATTGGTACAAAATTAGATTTATCCAATTGATGATTACAAACATATTTAATATAATTTTCTTTATCTTTTAAAGAAATAAACTTCTTTACTTTTATTTTAAACCCCAGTATTGTTATAATTTTTCTTTGTTTATTGTCTGTATTTTTTATTGATAAAAATTTTTCAAGGAATTTAAATTTTCCTGATTCATTAATCCTAATTGTAATCTTAATTCCAAAAATTTTTAGTATTTTTTGTTTTTCACTTGAATGACTTCTATTTTCAATAGAAAATATGTTTTTTAAGAATTTTGAAAAACTATAAAGAGTCCAACCTTGTTTTATAATTCTTGTAAATTTTTTATAATCTATATATGATTTTATTTTATCAATATCATAATTATTTTGTAATGAAATAAAAGCCATTTTCATAGATAAATAATAATCTTTTTCAATAGATTTATCCTTTTTTATAAATTTTGTATACCAAAACATTACAGAACGAATATAATATATCAAAAATGCATTAATTAAATTTTGGCATTTTGTTTCATTAATGATTTTTAAACCTTGTTCTCTTGTTTTAAATACATATTTCCACTTATTGGTATCCATACTGGAACTATTTGAATTTTTATCTTTCATATACCTGCGATAATTATATAAAGGTTCCTGAATAATAGAAAAATTGGCATTCTTACTCGAGAATATTTGAGTTAAAAAAATTATATCTTCGCCTATTTTATCATCTGAAAACCTTATCTTATTTATAAATGATTTTTCATAAATATAAACACAAGAGTACATTGCCTTCATAAAATCAATATCTAAATCCTTAAAAAATATTTTGGAATTACATAAATATTGAAGATACGGTTTTATCATAAAATTTGACATAGTTTTCTCTTGACTATCTTGCCAAAATTCCGAATGATTAAACAGACATACGTCGTTATTATTTTGTTTTATTTGATTATAGGCTCTTTCACATGCTTCAAGTTCATACCAATCATCCGAATCAAGAAACATAATATATTCACCTTTTGCAATATCTAATGCCATATTTCTTGCAATCCCTTGCCCTTGATTATTACATTGTTCCAAAATAATAATTCTAGCATCTTTTTCTGCATATTCTTTTAGAATTTGTAAAGAGCCGTCTGTTGATTTATCATCAACACAAATTATTTCAATATCTTCCAATGTTTGATTAATAACACTATCCAAACATTGTCTTAAATATTTTTCAACATTATATACAGGAATAATTACACTTACTTTTGGCATTAGATTTCTCTCCTAACATCAATAACTTCGCCTGTTAAATCCGACAAAAGAGTTTTTATTGAAGCTTCTGCAACCTTTTCAGCACTCAACAGGCTTCCTTCAGGTTCTTTACCAAACGCTTTAAATCTCATCGGGGTTGCAGTACGTTCGGGATTGATAGTATTAATTCTAATTCCGTCAGATGCTAATTCTTCTGCCAATGCCTGAACTAAATTAACAATTCCTGCTTTTGTTGAAGAATAAGTAGAATATAATGCACGTCCTCTTGTATAAGAACTTGAAGCAAAAAGTAATATGCAACCTTTTGTTTTTTGTAAATAAGGAATACTTGCTTTCGTAACGTTAATCGAACCTGTATAATTTATATCAATATCTTTTTTTATATCTTCAATATCTCTGTCTAAAAGCTTTCCCATCTTTAATACACCGGCAGAATTGACTACATAATCAATTTGTCCGGTTTTAGAATTCACATCTGCAAGATAATTTTCAACATCTTTGTAAGAAGAAATATCGCAGCCGGTTCTTGATGAAGAAACAAAAACATTTGCGCCTAAATCTTTTGCTAAGTTTGTTATGCTTTCACCTATTCCGCTGGTTCCGCCAAATATTACGATTGTTTTACCGTTCATGCCTGACATATCCTTATCCAAAGGAAACAATGAACTACGTACTTGAAATAACCTATCAGCCATATAAATATCAGAAGGATAAGTTATTTTGATATTTTCCATATCGCCTTCTACAACATAAACTTGTCCTAGTCCATATTTTACAACTAACCCGCAATCATCGGTAAAATTAGAATCGTTTTTAGAAAGTTCATGTGCTTTTTTTATAACTGAAAGTTTAAAACATTGAGGAGTTTGACCTCGCATTAAGCTTTTTCGTTCCGGAATATTTTCTATTACATTATCTCTAACTTTAATAATAGTGTCGGCAGATGGAATGGCTACATCAACAGCATCATATTTTTTTAATGCATCTATACAATCCTTCAATATTCTTTCTGACAGAAATGGTCTTGCACAATCATGTATAATTACATTTGCCTCATTATCTTCTATTGAGGAAATTCCTATAAATGAACTCTCTTTACGAGTTTCGCCACCGTTTAATAACTTAATTATCTTTTTATATTTATTTTTTAAAAGTATTTCCTCTGCGAATAACCTATATTCGGGTGTAATAATAAGAATTATCTTATCAATATATCCACTTTTGTCAAAAATATCTAATGTATGTTCTAATACAGTTTTTCCTGCTATTTTCACAAATTGTTTTGGCACATCACTTTTATATCTAGTTCCTGTTCCGGATGCCAAAATTATTCCATAATTTGTTAACATATTATTTTTTCCCTATAATTTCGTTTATGTCATCTACAATATTTTGCGCTGCATAATTATTAAGCAATTTAGAATTTTTTAATTCTAACTCTCGCTGTTCTTTTTTGTAATCATTGTTGTTGATTATTATATCGTTAAAATATTTATATAAATCAGAATTATTTTTAATTTTATAAAATGTATTTAATATTTTTTTTGTAGGTTCTGGTATACATGCTTTGCTAAATTTAGAAATAAGATGTAAAATAGGCTTTCCTGTGCAAAAATATTCAATCAAAAAAGAACCGCAATCAGTAATCAGCGCTTTTGATTGCATAAATAATTCCATATAATCTGAATCGTAACAACATTTTGCAAAACTTTCCCATTCTTTGTAATAATTATCTATTTCGCTAGCGTTCCAACCAACATTTTTAAGTGCAATTTTTAATGTCGGGTGAGGCTTAAATGCCCAATTTATTTCAGGATGTTGTTTAGCATATTCAAGTATTTCTGCACCATTTTCTAAAAATGTAGAATAATTCTGATCATTAATATTTTTTTCATGAGGTATTGTCCAATGAGGAGCATAAATTACATAATTTTTATCTTGTTTAAAATTACTTTTCAAATAAAAATAATCAAGCATAGTATGCCCAACTGCAACTAGATTTTTACCATAATCACCCATGTAATCAAAATAAATATTTTTCCAATCATCATTAAGAACATAGTATCTAAATAGATTTTTATGAAAATTTTGACAATCCATTTGTAAAATGCCATAATTAGGAACAAAATACGGAACATAACAAGTTAAAGCATATTTTGCAACTTTTTTAGGCTGCTGAACTTTTGAAATTTGCCATGGCTGCTGATAAAAAACGATATCCGGTTTAAACTTTTTTAAAGACATAGCTCTGTCTTTTACGGTATCGTAGCCTATTTCACAACAAATTTTTCTTTCTTCAAAATATTTATATGTATTTTCTATTATTTTTAATCTTTCGTTTTTATTTAAATTCCACTGTCTATCGGCAATCGTTACAACAACAAATGGCTCAAAATTTTTTGAGCTTTTAAATAAATCATATAATGACTGGGTTTTCCATTTTGAAATCTCGTTTACTAAAAAACAAACTCTTATATTTTTTTTGTTTTTCAATTCTTTTATTTTTTGTTTGTATAACTTATCGAAACTATCCTTTTTTATAAAAATATTAAAATTTAATATTGTTAGAATTTTATAATAATCATCCTTAGAATTCCTTAAAGAAAATATTTTTTTTAAAAATGGTAGTTTTTTGTTTGATTCACGCCTAAGCACTATGTCTTTTGCCAATATTGTTATAATTTTTTTATTTTTAAATGTTTGAATGTTGAATAATTTAAAATACCAATGTTTTTCATTTTTCCATAATATTTTTTTCAATTTTTTATATGATTTAATCTTATTTAACTTTGCTATAGGAAGAACTTCTTGTGTATAACTTAAAAAATCTTTTATATCATTGATTATTTTGATTCTATCTTCTGTGTCTGCAAAATTATGGTAGTAATGATTTGAGCCCTGCAAATATATCTGTGTTATATGCATCTTAATGCATTCAGGTTGAAGCTTAAAATTTTCTGATGATGTTAAATATTTGTATGATTTATAATCATTTAATACACCTTTCTGATTATCCCACACAGTATCTCCATTACCATCTATATTATAGACATATAAAGCTTCAGGAATATAAGCATAATTTGCACCTTTTAAATATATAGAAAAACAAAAAAGCATGTCTTCAGCATTTTTTAAATCATTATTGAATAATATATTGTTTCTATTTAAAAAAGCCCTCTTATATGCTTTATTCCAAATGTATATTTGGAAATTTATTTCTTTTGTTTGTTTATTTTTACAATTCCTATTATTTAAATCTTCCAAAACTTTTATATTTGAATCGTATATTTTCCCGTTTTTTTGATTATAATGCGCAAACCCAACTACGTCAGCATCTGTCTGATCAAATTTTTGAACAATTTTTTCGCACGCTGTATATTCAAATTTGTCATCAGAATCACAAAACATTATGTAATCACCTGATGCAACATCCAATCCTCTGTTACGAGCAGCACTAACTCCACTATTAGATTGGTCTACAATAATAATTCTTTTATCAAAATGAGAATATTGTTTTAATATTTCTAATGAATTATCTTGTGAACCATCATTTATACAAATAATTTCAATATCTTTAAATGATTGTTCAATTATGGAATTTAGGCAATATTCCAAAGTTTTTTCAGCATTGTATACAGGTATGATTACCGATACTTTTGGCATTAATCCCTCTCAAAAAAACAATTAAAATTCGTTATTTCCTAATGTTATCTTAAATCAAGCATTTTTTTATATCAATTATTTGTAAACAATAATAAACAACAAAAAGGACAAGGATAAGCCCCTGTCCTTCTCATTGTACATATTTTTTGTTTTATTTTTTTACTGATGCTTTAACAGCTTCAGTTATATCTGCTCCGCCATAAAGAACTACGCCTTTTGAAATAACTAAATCATAGTTATTAGATTTAGCGACATTTGCGATTTGTGCAGATATTGCAGCATCTGTTTCTGCTAATTTTTTTGCATAGTCTTTTTCTAAAGCTTCTCTTTTTGTGTTAAGTTCCTTTGTGTATTTTTCTTCCAAAGATTTCTTTTTCTTTACATCAGTTGTTCCTGCAACATCTTTTCTTGCTTTCTCAATAAAAGATGCCAAGTCTTTTGCTTTTGCTTGTTGTTCTTTTTTCAAAGCCTGTACTTTAGTAGATGCATCTACTACTTGAGGAACATCTACAACTGCAATTCTCATTGTTGCAACATCAGACATTGCAAAATTGTTTACAGCAACACCTAATACAAATGCTGAAACAACGCTCATAACTAATTTCATTTTTTTTGTCATGTACTTTCTCCCTTTTTATATAACTACACTGTACTACAAAAGTTTGATTTTTTAAAATTTTTGTTTACATAAATTTTGTATTATCATATAATAATATCAGGTCAATTCAAAATGTTATCAAAAAATTAATTTTTGTTACTATATTGTAATAAAAGTTAAAATATTGTTTATCTTTAAATAAGTATGCGCAAAAATAAAATTGACCAGACTTAGATAAATAAAAAAGTAAAAAGTATATATACAATATAGGTGAATAAATGAAAAAGATTACAAAAAATAATATTTTAAGTGCAGTACTAATTATGGCACTTACTGTATCTATTACCCCCGCAAAAGCTGCATTATTCGATAATTTCCCTAACACAGTGTACGGTGAAGCAGGTTTGAATCAATCACATGATAATGACTATCTTAAAGACCGCTACAATGATGAAGCTGCTAATGATGATTTCAAAAAATACGAACAACAAAAAAGCGGCGATGCTAATGATGTAATTCAGGATTATAGCGATAAATACAAACAAGGTGGTGTTGAACAAGTTGGACAAGGTGTTTTTGTCAGATCTATTGAAGTTGCGCCATCCGAAATTCTTACAAAAGAAGAAATTAATAATATAACGCAGCCTTTGGTTGGAAAAAGTTGTTCTATTCAAGATCTTCAGGCCGCTATTGATAGATTGAATGATTTATATGCTTCTAAAGGATTTGTTACTGCGAGAGCATTCTTACCAGAACAAACTGTTGATAACGGAAATATTTATATTGCATTAACAGAAAGTAGAATAGGTAATATTACAGTTCAACAAAACAGATGGACAACATCCGGTTATATAACAAGAAGATTGCCACAAAAAGAAGGACAATTATTTGATATCGTAGAATTAGAAAAAGATGTTTTGGATTTTAACAGGTATAATGATGGTATTCAATTATCTGCAAATCTTAAAGCCGGTGAAAAACCCGGAACAACGGATATCGACATTATTGCAGATGAAAGTTTTCCGTTCCACTTAATGGGTGTATTTGATAACGCTGGGCGTTATAATACAGGTAGCCTAAGAGGTGGAGCTATGATATATGCTGACAGTTTGTTCCATCACAGAGACAGATTGTCAATAGGTTCATATTTTTCTAAAGGTGCACAATCACCATTTGCGGATTACAATTTCCCTGTAAACAAAAAAGACGGCCGTGTTGGATTTACATTCTCATCTACATTTGCAAATGTAAAATATGGTCCGCTTGTTGATTTATTTGATATCAGAAGTAATGCATATCAATATTCACTGTATTATTCTCAACCGCTTATCAGAAAAACCGGTTTTGAATTGAAATCATATGCTGCTTTAAATTATAAAAGAGCAAGAACTATGGTTGATTTGAAAGGCTTTGACCTTAGTTTAACGGATTCTATTGATAATATTACATCTGCAGAAGTTGCATTACAAGCCAGAAAAGATACTAAATATGGTATTTGGTATTTAAATCAGGATGCATATTATTCATTCCCAATATTTAACAGTGACAGAGACAATAATTACTTTAAATACAGCGGTAGTGTTGTAAGGTTGCATGATTTTTCACATGGCTTTATCGGTCAGTTGAGAGGTAATTATCAAATCGTACCAGGAAACAAAGCTATTCCATACTTAGATCAAATGCAAACAGGTGGTTTGGTTACTGTAAGAGGTTATTCTGAAGGTTTGATGATTGGTAAGAACGGATACTTTATAAGCGGAGAATTAATGTTCCCATTGTTACCGAGAGAAATCACAAGTCCGAGAACCGGAGAAAAAATTCCGTTTATCGGAAGATACATAAAAGGTGCTGTATTTGCTGATACTGCAGGAATTTTCCCCGCAGCAAAAGAAGACTATATGGGCGGAAGCTACTTTGCAGCTTCTGTAGGTGCCGGTTTAAGAATACAGTTACCACTTGATTTAACTGCAAGATTATATTGGGGCTTCCCATTAATAAGAAACTATCATGAACCTTATAGCAAGGTTGGACGTTTCCACTTTGAATTAACAATGTCTCCGAACATTGATGCATTGTTAGCTTCTCGTTCAACAAAGGTTCAACCGACACCTGCTCCGCAAACAACGTTCCAAAAACATGTTGAAGCTGAGTACGTTAATAACTATGATGATATTAGACACTACGATTACTTCCGTGATGGTGGTGGCGGATCATTATAATAAAAAGCATTAAGGCAAGATGGCATAAAGGCAATAAGGATTTTATACTTATTGCCTTATTATCTTATTGCCCTATTGCCTATAAAAAGGAGAGAGTAAATGACTAAAGGGATATTTATTACTGCAACAGGAACAGATGTTGGTAAAACTTATGTATCTGCCTTGTTAATAAAGAAAATGAAAGAATTAGGTTTAAATTGTGGATATTACAAACCTGCCATGAGCGGTATTGAAGAAGATAAACTCTCTGACGTAGAGTATGTATTTAAAATTGGTGGCTTAAAAGGAAATCCTATGGATTTTGTGTCATATCCATTTGTCGAAGCATTATCTCCTCATTTAGCAGCTCAGAGAACAGGAATATCAATAAATATTGATAAAATTAAATCTGATTTTAATAAAATATTAGTCAATTACGATTATATGATTGTAGAAGGTGCCGGAGGTATAACCTGTCCTTTTAATCTTGACGGACAAAAACTTTTGCTACCTGATATTATAAAAAGACTTGGTTTGAGTATAATAATAATTGCTGATGCCGCACTTGGAACCATAAATTCAACATTACTTACTGTCGAATATGCAAGGCAAAATGAAATTGATATAAAAGGCATAATTTTAAATAACTTTGATAAAAATAATTTTATGCACTTAGACAACAAAACTCAAATTGAATATTTGACAAATGTAAAAGTAATTTCTACGGTAAAAAAAGGGGAAACCGGCATAGACATTAAAAATTTAGAACAAATATTTGAGGAAATATAAATGGAAACATTAGCAGAAAAAGATTTAAAATACATATGGCACCCTTGTTCTCAGATGAAAGATTATGAGGAATTGAATCCTATAGTTATTGAAAGAGGCGAGGGGATATATCTTTATGACACAAACGGTAAAAAATACTATGATGTAATAAGTTCTTGGTGGTGCAATCTTTTAGGGCATTGTAACCCTACAATAAGCAACGCTATAAAAGAGCAAGTTGATAAATTAGAGCATGTAATTTTTGCAAATTTTACACACAGGCAAGCTATAAGATTGTGTGAAAGATTGGAAAAAATATTACCTGAAGGATTGTGCAAATTCAACTTTACAGATAACGGTTCTTCTGCGATTGAAGCCGCAATGAAAGTAAGTTTTCAATATCATGAACAAACCGGAAATCCTCAAAAGACAAAATTCATGGCTCTTTCTGAAGCATATCACGGAGAAACTATTGGTGCTTTATCCGTAGGGGATTGTGATTTGTATACAAAATTGTATAAACCTATATTAATGGATATTGTAAGAATTGAAGGACCTGATTGTTATAGATGCCCATACGGTAAATGCCGTGATAATTGCAATTGTGAATGCGCAAAAAATGCTGCAGAAACATTTGCAAAATATGGAAACGAAACTGCTGCTATACTTGTAGAACCGCTTTTGCAAGGGTCTGCAGGGATGAAAGTTTATCCGCCTCTCTATTTGAAAAAATTAAGAGAGCTATGTGATGAATATAATGTTCATTTGATAGCTGATGAAATTGCCACAGGTTACGGCAGAACAGGTAAAATGTTTGCATTTGAGCATGCCGGAGTATCGCCGGATATAATGTGCTTATCAAAAGGTTTGACGGGAGGATACATGCCAATGGCAATTTTTGCAACAACTCAAAAAATTTATGATGCATTTTACGATGATTACAACACAGGAAAAGCATTTATGCACAGCCATACTTATAGCGGAAATCCTCTGGCATGTTCGGCAGCTAATGCAGTACTTGACCTAATGGAAGACGGATCAATATTAAAAAATGCACAGGAAAATGCTATATATTTCAATAACATAATTAAAGAAAAATTTTTATCACATAGAAACGTTGGGGAAGTTCGTAATATCGGACTTATTAATGCAATAGAACTTGTTAAAAATAAAAGCACAAAAGAGCCCTTTGATAGCAAGCTCAGAACAGGATACCAAATATATAAAAAAGCACTTAAAAAAGGTGTTATATTACGGCCTTTGGGAGATATAATTTACTTTAATCCTCCATTAATAATAGAACGCAAAGACATGGATTACGTTACAGATGTTGCGTTTGAATGTATGAAGGAAGTATTAGGTTAATTATTGCAACAGCTATAAATTCGCTCATACCTCTGCAAACAGGGCAAAAAAAAGTTGCCTTTTAGAGGCAACATTAAATAAACACGAGGATATTAAGAGAGAGAGTATAAAATAAGTCTTTTATTTAATCTTTTTCATTCTTACATTCTGAAGAATTTTTGATTATTTTAATATCCGCCTTGAAATAAATTTGATATTTCCCTTACATTTATATAAAGTATTTTTTCTATTTAAAATTTACTTTTCATATGTGTTATGTTAAAATTTTGTTACATTAATATTAAGTATTGCATTTAATAAAATACAATGCTATTATATTCAGAAAAGAAGGAGAGCTATGGAAAGCAGTTTCGACATTATACTTTTATTGAGAAAAGCTGTAGCGATTGGGGCTTCAGATCTGCATCTTCAAGTTGGTGAACATCCGGCATTGAGGATAAATGGAAAAATTAACAGGGTGAATATGCCTGTTTTAACTGAAGAAGACTTAGAATGGACTTTCAAGAACCTTATTCCGGCTCATTTCAAAGATAAACTTGATTATGTATTTGACCTCGATTTTGCACACGAAATTCCGGGTTGCTCTCGTTTTAGGGTAAATTTGAGCCGTCGTTTGGGAAAATGCGGTTTAGTTATAAGAACTATTCCATATAACATCAAAACTATTGAAGAATTAAATCTTCCTGAAGCAATTGAACAATTTTCATTATTGAATAATGGGTTAGTATTGGTTACAGGTCCGACCGGAGCAGGTAAATCCACAACAATCGCTTCTATAATGGATCATATTAATACATATTTCCCAAAACACATTATTACAATTGAAGATCCTGTAGAGTTTATATTTACTAATAAAAAATCTATAGTTTCTCAACGACAGGTTTTGATTGATACTCCTAGTTTTCCGGATGGCATTAAATATGCATTGAGACAGGATCCTGATGTTATATTTGTTGGTGAAATCAGAGATAAAGAGACTGTTTCTGCGGCTCTAAAAGCTTCTGAAACAGGCCACCTTGTATTTGCAACAATTCACACAACAGATGCTGTTCAAACAGTAAACAGAATTATTAACATGTACGAGCCTTTAGACCGAGATTTTGTAAGAAACCAAATTGCTCAAGTATTGAGAGGAACTATTTCTCAAAAACTTGTTCCTTTAGCGGATAATTCCGGAAGAAGACCTGTTTGTGAAGTACTTGTTGTCACTCCGACTATTAAAGATTTAATTTTAAAGGATAATCTTGAAGATATTTACAATTTGATTAAAAAAGGTTCTTTTGACGACATGTTAACTATGAACGATTCTATCTACAAATTGTATGAACAAGGTTTAATTACTGAAGATGTTGCAATGGATTATTCAGATAACAAGATTGAATTGCAGCAAATGATTCGTGGCGCATATCACGGTTTTAACTAAAATTATATTAGCAGGGGAGTATGAATAATTTCGTTACGGACGCAATAAACCTTAAGTCCTATAATCTTAGCGAATCTGATAAAATTGTCGTAATGTATTCAAAAGATAAGGGATTAATTAGAGGGGTAGCTAAAGGTGTTAAAAAACCCAAAAGTAAGCTCGGTGCAAGAATGGATTTGCTAGTAGCAAACAAATTAATGCTATATAAAGGTAAAAATCTAGACAGAATTTGTCAAGCAGAGGCTCTAAATACTTTTAACAAAACAAGGCAAAACATGGATAAAATTTTTTATTCTATGTATATAACAGAGGTTGTAAATAATTTTGGAGTTGAGGATGATCCCTGCTCAAAAGAGGTATACGAAATTTTGTACAAAGCATTGGACAAAATTTCCAATGCAAATGACAATATAGAAATTATTTTAACTGTAATTAAGTTTCAATTAAAAATGATGCAGATTTCCGGTTTTGGAATAGAATTAGATTCTTGTCTGTGCTGCGGAGAGCATGTCGCAGATGAAAATATGTATTTTTCATCCCAAATGGGTGGTATTATCTGCGCTCAGTGTAATGAGACCTTTAATTTGCGCACTGTTTTGCATCACAAATTACGAGATTTTTTGAACGCATGTCTGCAATATGATTTTGATTACGTTTCTGATTATGATAAAAAAGCTAACGAAAAAGTTTGTACTGTTTGCTTTGAATTGCTAAAAGAATACATAAACAGTCATTCTTCCAAAAAATTTAATTCGACAAATATATTGCAGGAAATTAAATAGTTACATAATAAATATTATCGGAATATACAAATACCCTCCCTTTAGGGGAGGGTCAAAATCTTTGATTTTGGGGTGGGTTTGTATTGCGGGG
>AUXO015403526.1_pt1 | contig 16443 bp, 16 predicted proteins | sample 768731 | NCBI WGS metagenome assembly AUXO01 (sample SAMN02715735, study PRJNA202380) | gut metagenome | biome: sheep rumen | host: Ovis aries | place: New Zealand: Palmerston North
GTTACACTTGAAATGCATGTCTCAATCTTGTGTATTAGAACTTATAACTTATATGTTACACTTGAAATGCACCTCTCGAAAACTCCACTTATACCTTATAACTTACACTTGAAACTTATGTCCAAACATTAAAAAAAGTAATACTCTGAAAGTAAAGTAAAATTATTTAAAACAATAATGCAAAAAATAATATCAATAATAAGGATGTGAAACAATGTCAGAAAATATTAAAACAACTGTTGAAGAATTGCGTAAATTGATCAACGTGGACAATGTAATAGGCACACCAATAGAAACCGAAGATAAAGTTCTAATACCGGTAATGAAAATGGGAGTAGGTTTTGGAGCTGGAGAAAACATATTAGGTACTGAAGGCAGTGACGCCGCAGGAGCAGGTGCCGGAGTGGAACCTATATCCATGGTTATGATACCTAAAAAAGGAAATGATGCCGAAGGAGTGCGTGTACTTGACTTAAGTAAAGGAACCGAAACCAACAAGGCGATTTCCGATATCGGACTCATCGTTACCGACCTTGTAAAAAGCTTTTTGGAGTCACAGCAAGGTGGCGCTGAATACTACGATGAAAGTGAATACATAGAACCTGAATTCAGTACAGCTGACGATCAAGAATAGGAATTCACTATATGTTAAACATCCTGGGGATGATTATACTAATAATCATCTTATTTATTATTATTTTACTCATAATAGGCATTAAAATAACATTTGAGTACAATAAAATAGATAGTGAATTTAAAGGATGTCTGAAAATACTTATTTTAAAAAAAATCAAAGTCTACTCACGCCAATTTCCATCACAGAATGATAATGCAGACGAAGATGACAAAAAAGATGATGAAAAAAAGCAAAGGGACATCAAAAAGATATTAAACTTGGCCAAACCCTGCCTTGAAGACCTTCTGGATTATCTGAAATCCGCATTGAACATCATCAAAGTAACAAAAGTCAAAAACCATCTCATATTTGGAATGGACAGTTTTGCAGATACCGGAAAATATATCGGAATCATCTGGGGAGTTCTCTCAATCATAAATCCTATGCATGAAAACCTGGCCCTAAGTGCCGAACCGTCATTTAAAGGAAGCCAGCTCGATGCCCGAGGAGAGAATGAAGTTGAAATATACCCGCTGAAACTCCTGATTCCTACAATCAGACTGATTTTAAAGGAAGATGTCAGAAAATTAATCAGAGGTGTTTTGGATGAGCGATGATATTTTTAATGAGTTAAGAGAAATATTTGAAATCAGCCAAGACGTCAAGATTGAATTCAAGGAAATTTATGGGTTCACATTTGCCTTTGAATCAAAAATTAATATAATGAGAAACAGCATTGTCTCAACAGAAATAGCGCCAGTTGGAATAATATATAAAGAAAACGATGAATATTACTTCGCACCCCTAGACGAAGTTGAAAATATAGACGAAATAATTAAGGAATATGTGAAAACTATTCCGGAAGGGGAATGTTCTCACTCTCAACAATGACCTCAACAACCAACGGCCCACTCAGATTCTTATCCAATACCAGTTCCAAATCATCAAGACCATCAACACGAACTGCATCAATTCCATAGCTTGAAGCCAGTTTTATGAAATCAGGATTTTTGAGTTTGACCTGATATGCATCCATGCCATAGAAATCCTCCTGCCATTGCCTGATGATTCCATATTCGGAATTGTTTAAAATGAACACTATGACGTCGAGATCGTTTTCCCTTATTGTTGCAAGTTCCTGAAGGTTCATCTGGAAATCCCCATCACCGTTTATGACAATCACCTGCTCGTCTGTGGCAATGGCCGCACCGATGGCCGCCGGTATGCCGTATCCCATTGGAGCAAGGCCTCCTGAAAAGAGCAATTGCCTTGGCTTTAGGGACTTTTTCAAAAGTGTTGTCCATGTGGTGTGTGATCCCGCATCGGAAACGATAATGTTATTGTTAAACTTATCCAGAATGCGTTTTATTGCTGATTGCGGCTTTAAATCATCATCCAGACCATCCAACGGATATGTGTCATCAATGTCAAGCAGTTCGCCAATCCAGTCCGCCTTTTTGAATTTGGTCTGGAAAATGAAATCCATGACCTTACCGTGAATCGGATAATCCCCAACCAGAACATCCCTGTTGATGTTTACATGAATGAAATTGTCCAGAATTTTAGGAAGTGTCCTTTCACTTGCCTTAATTCCCAATCCAATTATGCAGTCGGCGTTTTCAAGTGCGTATTTTGAGCGTGGATTTGCACGTATTCCGCACAGTCCAAGATTTAAAGGGTTTTCCTCTGAAACTATTCCCTTGCCGTGAAACGTTGTGGTTACCGGAATTTGATACTCTTCCACTATCCTGTTGATATTTTCCGCATGGGAAATTGCCCCAGCACCAAGTATGAACAACGGTTTTGAGGCGTTGTCAATCAGCTCCTGTGCCTTTGAGAGGTTGGACATGTCATCCTCGCAGAGATAGCACAAATCAAAGTCATCGAATTTTTCACTCAAAAGTATGTCCTTTGCAAGGTTTATGTGAATCGGACCCTTCGGATTGTTTTTAAGCTCATAAATGGCCGCACGCAACACATACATCGCTTCGGTACCGTTCAGGGGATTGTATGATGATTGTGTGATATGTTGGAAGATTTCAAACTGAGGAGCGGTCTGGAAATAGTCGCTTCCGCGATGCTTAAGCTCATTGTCTCCAGTCAAAACAAGCATCGGCACATTGTCCTTGAATGCTGTGGCCAATGCCATGGTAGTGTTTAAGGCTCCCGGTGAAGCGGTTGTGATGCACACTCCAATCTTTCCGCTTGATCTTGTATATCCGTCTGCAGCATGTGCCGCCGCCTGTTCATGGCGTGTTAAGATGTGTGTAACACCGGAAGTGGATAGGGCCTTATAGAGAGGTATTATCTGCTCGCCCGGAATGCCGAAAACTGTAGTCAGGCCTTCCTCTTCAAGAATGCTGACAATCCTGTCTGCAACGTTCACTCTTCTTCCTCCTGATAGGAGCCGTCGTATTCCCCTGATCCTTCAACAGGAAATACTACTGCCTGTGCGATTCTGTCTCCGGATTTGATTTTGTATTCAAACTCACCGTGATTGTATATCATAAACATCAGTGTGCCGTAAAATCCCGGATCTCCAACTGCGGTCTGCACCGATACGAATGACCTCAGCAGTGTTGAACGGGGCAGATACAACATTGTATAGCCTTTTGGAATTTTGATTTTCCTTTTGATACTTGCAAGATATGCAGTATGAGGCTTTAAGGTATAGACTTCCCCTTCAAGCTCCTCTAATTCAGGCAATGTCTTTTCATTGTCAATAAGAGAGCCTGGAGTCTTTTGTATGTAAATCTTATCCAGTTCCAAATCGATTCCTGATGGCTGCACCAGGTCCTTGAAGTCCGGAAACAGTTTGACCAATTCTTTTTCACCGAGCATAAAAACACCTTTAATAAAATATATATCTAATTTGCTTAATATAATTAAATGGTGATAACATGCCAGTAATTACAATAGGTGGAAACGACGGAATTAGTGTAGAAAAGAAACGTGAAATGGTAAAAAAAGTATCTGAAGTTGTAGCTGAGGCTTATGATTTGCCTATTGAAGCTATAACAGTTCTGGTTCAGGCATATCCTAAGGAAAGCATTGGTGTGGCTGGCGAACTTTTAAGTGATAGGGAATAACCCTTATTTCCTATTTTAATTGAAAAGGGAAAGACACAATGACAAATCTTTCCCTTAAATTCTAAGTTCAAACCAAAAAAGAACTTTGTATTTGATTACCAAATACAAGTAAATATTAATGTCACTTTATATTTATATATTTCTCTTTTCAAAAAACTCTCCCCGTTTTTCAACGAGTCCCAACTCCATCAGTTCTTCTATATTGCGTTCTATCTTTTTATCGAAGTTTTTAGACTTATATCTGATTAATTTCTGTTTTATTTCATCAAATGTTGAATGATTGACAGCATCAAATACGCTCTGCTGAAATGGAGTCAGCTTGAAGATGATGTCATCCAGAGGATTTGCGGTGTCAGTTAAAGACCAGTTATCGTCCTGAACCTTGAGAGAGTACTTTTCCTCAAGTTCCGGGAGTTTATCTGTAAGTTCACCCAGATAATCATGATTTACAAGACCGAGCCTGTGTTTTGAGATTTTGTTTAGGAAATCCTGTCTTGCATTTACGATATCTATTTCATTTTCGGATGAGCCTAAAACGTATACCATATCATCAATGACATCAACGGCCATATATTTTCCCGATTCATCATCATATTCGATTTCATTGAATCTTGTGACATCCCAGTCGTTGTCCATCAGAAAGTTCCTTACAAACTCCGCATTCTCAAGTGTGTCATAATATCCAAAGATGTAATCGTCACCGGCAATGCGCTTTTTTATGACGAATGTGTCGAATACCCTTGAGACGTTAAGACCATACTTGGAATTGTTCGGATTTCTCAGGCGTTTTTTATAGAGGCTGTCAATGGTCTTTTTTGACGGAGGAGTCCTGCACCTTGCAAGGATATGGATCCTGTCATCGATTACCTTAACGACAATATAGTTATCGTTTAACTTATAGATTTCATCGATTCCCTCTAAATTCCAATTATTGCTTTCAAGCTCATCTCTAATGAATACGGCATCATCGATGGTGTCGAATTTGCCGTAATTTCTGGAACTTTTAACTATAACATATGAATTCTTGTTTTCACGGATGTATTTATAAGACATTGATAGTATTTTAGATTTAAAAATAGATAAATAATGCTGTCGATATGAGAAATGATTTAAAAAAAATAATAAAAAATAGAGAGATTAATCCCTATTCATTTTCAAGCTTCAATCTTTTCTGAAACTGAACTTCCTTTATAGATTGCCCTGACATTCATTTTTTTGGCTTTTTTAACTGAAAGCTTTGCAATTCCTTTCCTGTTGGTCTTGATTTTGAATGTCTTTGAGTTGACCTTAACCTTAACAACCTGATTTTTAATTTTCTTGTTTATTTTGACCTGAACTGTTAATTTCTTCTTGCCAACTTTTGTCTTTAAACTCAATTTCTTCACTTTGAGTTTTTTGGTTATCTTATAACCCATGTAATTGACTTTAAGTGAATACTTGCTCTTCTTAAGTTTTAAAGACTTTTTAAGGATTGCAATTCCTTTTTTGTTTGTTTTGACGGCGTATGTCTTGCCGTTGAAAGATATTTTAACTTTTTTATTTGCCAAGACCTTGCCCTTGGCGGTCAGGAACTTGACTTTGACATTTACACCGTCAAATGAGGCCTCAGCAGTCAGGAACCTGACTTTTGGCTTTTTGACATCAACCATGAACCAGTTTGAAAGGTCATCGTATCCGTCATCACCATAATAGTCAACATAGATGTCATGTTCCCCGATATTCAGGTTTTTAAGTGAATATCTTGCGACACCATTTTTAATTGAAACCTTATGTTCCCTTTCATCAATGTTGAATATCACATAGCCAGAATGGTTTTTTGGAACCTCAACAGTGATATACTCATTTTCACCGGCGGTAAACCTGTAGTTGAAGTCAACTTTTGGAGATACATATACCCTCCACTCAGAAGATGAGACGTTATAGTCATCGCCACTGTATTTGGCAACCACATTGTGAATTCCGACATCAATCAGTCCCATGCCCACTTCAGCATAGCCCTTATTGACTTTTGATGATGAAAAGAGTTTTCCGTCAACATAAATTTCCAGATTTCCATTTGCATCGGATGGAAGCTTAATGTATGCCTTGGCAGAACTTTTATATTCAAACATGTCCGGAAGAGATATATGATACTCGATTGTAAAGTTATGAGTCCTGTTCAATGGGTAGAACTTGCCGTCTCCAGGATAGGAGATGAACATTGAGTGGTTTCCGCTTCCAAGTCTGCTAACATCGATTTCAACAATGTTGTTTACGGTTGTTGAGCGTTTGAATTTGCATTCGACACCATCAATCATTACCTTTAAAAGCTTGTTGTTTAAAGTATCCGGCAAAGTAATCTCAACTATCTTGTCGAATCCATAGTATAATGTTTCAGGCCAAACATCAAAATCATAGGTCATGTTGGCACTTTGAATCTTTGTTCTTGAGAAGTTCTTGCTTGTGAAGACGACCTTGATTTCCTTATTGGAATGCTTGATGTAATTTTCAAGGGAAAGAATGAAATCCCCCTCATCGGTTTTTGAATTTGCAATCAAAACATTGTCAAGATATACCTTGACATTTCCTGCAACATTCTTTAATGTCCTCACGCTTACACAGTCGTCATGGCCTATATTAATAGGGTTCGGAATGTCTATTATGACGTTGGTAACGGTAAAATTGAAAGTCCTGTTAAATGGATGATAATAGCTGTCCCCGTGATAGACCACCTTAAAGGTGTGGTCTCCCAGATGCAGATTTTTGAAAGGGTTGTTTTGCCAGTAAAATACGGGTCTGGCCTTTGTCCTGTTGAACAGCCTGTCATCAATGTAGAATTCAACATCCCCGTTGGCTGATCTTGGAAAGACAATCAAACTGTGATACGGGTCATTTTGAAGAATTTCCTTTGGAAAATGCAGCATATTGTAATCCGGTGAAGGCCTCATGACCTTAAGGTCCTTGTTGAGGTTTAGGTCAATGCCATTATAAAATGCATTGATCTTATATAACTTATAATCAATAGGCGGATATATTGCAACATACAATTCATATTTAGGCTTTGGAAGCTTGATTGGAACCTTGAATGACTTTTCAGTGATTGACTGGTTGTATATTATCTCATCATTTACCTTAACGGAAAACTCCCCTGTGGCGTTTTCAGGCAATTCCACCTCAATATCACTAAGGTTTTCCTCCCACATCTGCTCTTCAAACGTTACGTTAATGTCGCGTACTATTTCATCATCCGTCTGGTTGTCCGAAGCACTTACACCAGATATGGAAATTAAAGCGACAATCATTATGATTAAAACTAAACCATATTTGATGTTCATAATAATTAGTATATTATAATATAGTAAAATAATTTTCCCATGCTAATGAATTTTAAAAAATCAGTTATTTGCCTTTCAGAATGAATTCTTTGGCCAAACCAGTTAGTTCAACAACTTCTTCAATTGAAAAACCCTTATCCATTAATTTATAGGCAACATCAAGCTTACCTTCATCAATACCCTCTTTTCTACCTTCTATTATACCTTCTTTAATGCCTTCTTTTCTTCCTTTTTTTAGCAAATACCTATCAGTTGGATTAAGCAACATATCTGTTTCCTCCCCATATCTATCAGCATCATTTTCATCTAACATATTAACACACAACACATCAAGCAAATATATTACAGCTTTTTTGTCATTTAAATCCATTTTGGATTGCACAGAAATTCTTTCAATGAGTTTACGTGCCGAATAAGAATTTCCAAGGGAGCTTCCTCATAATCTGTGTAGACAATTACCTGAAGTGATGCAATATCCTCATCAGTAATTAATTCCTTGTTTTTTAATTTGTCTTCAATGGTTTTAAATATTTTCCTTGCCTTGAATTGTTTAAGGGAAATCACATGCATCGTATATGTACATTCATCATTGATTTTGAATTCCTTTTTGGCATAATCCGATTTTTCTGTACACAATATGTACAATTCAACATCATTGTTCTTAAAAATCCTCATCGAAGCCACATATTGGAAAAATCGCCTGATATCTTCATCGTTTGGAAGTTTAGTTTGACACTCCAATATCAAACTGATTACCCTCCCATCCTTATATACATCACCTGCAAAATCTATACGGGAAATTCCAGGACCCAGATTCATGTATTCCGACAAGGTCACCGACAGTATCTCATAAGGAATCCCAATGAATTTTAAAAGTCCATTGGCCCGCTGATGAAGAATGCTTTTGAAGTTGTAGTCATTGTATTGAGGATAATTTTTATCCAAAAGTTCTTTTTCAGCATTCATAAATACTTATTTATCATAAATCATATTAATAATTATCTACAAGATAAAATAAAAGCAAAATTTACTTATAATTGAAATTTAACCGATTTAAAGCAATATTTATCTGGGCATGAAAAAGCAATGCGGAAAAATATTATTATTTATTCTTTAAAAATTTTACGACATCCAGACATGTAAATCAAAACTGTCAAAAAAAAAAAGTGAGGATGAAATCCCCTTTAAGAAACAACAATTCTTGTTTTATAGACCAAATAGTACCCTACTGCATAATGGTTATGGGTATGGGTATTGCCGCACCCAGGACATTTGAACACGGATGTGATCTTGAGCTTCTTGGTGCTTGCCTTGTACTTGTGGGAAGTTGGAACGTACTTGAGCCTGAACTTGTTGGTTACGGTCTTTTTAAAGTATTCTGTTCTTCCATTGATTTTTTTAAGATGCTTTATGCCCAGACCATATTTAACCACTTTGGCCTTTCCGTTTTTCACCTCAACTGTACCGACACCCCTGATTTTAAGCTTTCCATCCTTGACCTTCTTGCCGGATTTTGTCAATACCTTTATGGTGAACACCTTGGCGTCGTTCATATATACCCTCTGGTCTTTAATAACTATCTTTGTATCCAGACGTTTTTTGATTATTGCCTTTGATGAAACCTTTTTGGATGTCTTGAAGTTTGACGCAGAGAATCTGGCAGAGTAGGTGTATTTTTTGACTTTCTTGAGCTTGAGCCTTTTGGTGGCAACACCGTTTTTCACCTTGACATTATAGGTTTTGCCGTTGATTTTGAATGTTACCTTTCCTTCATTGACCTTTTTGCCCTGGCTTTTTACAGTGGCTTTTAATGTCACCTTGAATCCCTTATACTCAGACACCCTGTATGCCTTGATTGATACGGGAGCCTTTCTGACATTGGCGGTCCTTTTGACTTCAGACATCTTAACATGAGGGGTTGCAGAGGCAATAGTTAGCGAATATGTTCCAACGGAAGCTGGAGGCGTAATTTTAATCACCCCGTTAACATCACTGGTGTAGGTTTTTGTCTGTGTTTTACCGTTCTTTGTAAATGTTACCTTGACATCAACACCATTGATCGGTTTACTATGAACACTATCGGTTATTTTTGCGGTTATTGTTTTTCCGGAAGCATAATATGCACTATAGTCTCCGACAGTGATTTTTGCATCACCGTTGACCTTCAAGACAGCCACATCCATGACTTTGTTATCACCATAATTGACAGCCGCCAGGTAATAGGTTCCCGGAAGAAAACTGTTTGCCTTAATGGTAGGATGGTATATTCTTGCTTTCCTGTTAGTATCATTGAACAGAAGCCCACTGTCATAGACAACGTTATAATCCTTATCGAAACCCACAAAATTGAAATTATATCCTTTATATCTTGTATCCTGGCAAGGATTGAGATAATAAGCTATTTTCGTATCCTTTGTAGCAGAAATTTCATAAGTGTCTTCCAGGTTAAGTGAATAATAGCTTGAAGGCGTGATTGAAGCGGAAAGTACCTCTTCAGATTCGCTTTGTGATAATATAGAATCCTCACCATTTTCTGAAATTTCCTGATTTTCAACGTTTTCCTCACCGGTTGCAAGCGTTTCAACATCGCTTTCAACTGGATCCATTGTCATACCCTCATCCGTTGCACTAACCGAGGATATGGCACAAATGCTGACTATCAATATTATCAGCACTAAAAAATATTTTTTCTTAAACATTATATCCCCTTTTATATTATTGAATATATGTTTATTTTAAATAATATTTAAGAGTTTATTAGAAACGAGGTAAAAAATAACTTACATAATTTAAAATAATAAAAAATATTCACGAATTTAAGAAAATGTTAAAAAATTTATAATAATAAACAACTGTGCAGGTGAAGGGCAAAGCGTATACACCTACGGATATTACGACACAATAAGCGCAAATTACTGGTCCACAATTCCAAGCGAAAATAATGACCAACTGGTTGAATGGAAAGCATGGCCAAGTGACAATATTTACCATATCGACACCCATCCGGCAACATTCACAATCGAAGTAAGAGGAATCCCATGTGCAAACATGACATCAACTGCAATAATAAGCTTTGTTCGCCAGGACGGAACCCAGGTAGCACTGCCTATGATTGCCGAGTATTTCTCAATGTCCGGTCCTGAAGGAATTAAAATAAAAGGTAAAGAAGTTACCGCTGAAGGCGTAAAAATATCCTTTACCCCTACAGAAGAGGGAACCTACGAATTGACATTCAACATATACGGCATTACAACAACCATAACCCTAAATGTTAAAGACGGAGGAGCACTCATCCCGGTACCCCTCCCAGAACAGGATATACTAATACCAGACATAACAAAACCTTATATCCCAAAAACCAACTGTTAAAATTTACTAAAAAAATATATTTTTCATAAAATGATGAATTTTTTCAAATGAAATTTTGATAAAAGTGAATAATGAACATCAATGAAATGATTCAACAGAGCCCAAGGGAAAATGAATTGATTAAATGAAAATTACAAGTGATTTATTTGAAAGCATTTACCGAGCATCATTTTAAATGAATGAGAATTAATTTAAATGATATGTGTATTTGAAAGAAGTGCTGAATAAATTGTATAGATATATCGATTGGTAAAAATTAATTTATATCTTAAAAAACAGAATAAAAAGCATGGATAAGAGAATAATAATACTGGTTGCAATAATTGCGATATTATCAGTGGGATTAATATACGCACTCTACACCCAGCAGGATGTGAAAACGGAAACTGTAGAAATCAACGAAACAGAAGTCAATGACACTGTTGTAAACGCCACAATGGTTGAGGAAAGTGAAGAGCCTTCATCCGATTCCGGCCAATACGGTTACTGTGCGGTCTGCGGAAATGCACTTACATATGCAGAATCAGTGGATGAATACACACAGGGAAAAGTGTGCCATAGCTGTGCTGCAAATCCGTATTATCAAAGCGGAGAGGGTGCAGACTATGCAAACCAAAAACTGGCCGAAGCCTATCCTGATGAATACTCCTGGATGAATGAGGAAAAAAGTGATAAATAAGAATTATTTATCCAACTCTTCCTTAAGGTGTTTGATCAGGTCGTTTAACTTGTCAACCTGAAGTTGGAATTCCTCTTCTCTTGGAGTTCCTTTTACTTTTTCCAGCTTTTTTTCAAGAGATATTTTTAATTCATTTGCTTTTTCTATTCTTTGTTCGATGTTTGTTTTATCTGACATATTATCACCAAAACAATTAATAAATTACTTTTAATCTAAATTTTCTTTAAAGTTTGAAATCATCAATTCAGATAGTTTTTCATAGATATCAACATTATCATCATCATACCATTCAAAAAGTTTGTTAAATCCGGCATAAGAATATTCGACCCAAATTTTCCTCATTTCAACTTCATCTTTTAAAATAAATGGATTACCTACTTCATCAACAGCAATTGCTTTTAATATAGTCATTTCATCTTTACGAGCATTATTTTTTGTCAATTTAAAAAACTGATCATAGCCTCCGTCAATCTCTTTACGGCTTTTAACAACAAATTTTCCCAATAATACGGTTAATGTGAAAAATTCAATATTACCCATAGATAGTAGACTACTTAAAAATTGATAAGAATACTCAACATGTTGACCCTTTTTACTATAACATTTCCGAGGGATACTAACATGATCAATAACTGTTCTCTCATATATATTTTGAATATCTTCTTGACTCATACTAACACCACACATTCAGTCATCAAATTCCTTTATGACAGTTTGCCCTTCACCATCAGGTCCAACATAATCTAATTTATATTGATATCCAACAAATTTACTGATATTTGTTTTGAATTCCCCTGTATATTCAGAGTTCATTACAAGCAAAATCATCTGTTTTCCTTCCATATATCTTGGTAACGCTTTAGCAACTTCACTTCTCATTTCTAAATCCAAAGAAGCAATAGGAGTATCTATTACTTGAGGTAAAACAAAACCAGACAATGAATTCAATGCTGCCATGAAAGTTAAAGCTAATACATTTCTACTTCCTGTTGATGGATCAGTTGCAGAAACTATATTGCCCCTACTTTTTTCAACTAAAACCTTGAAATCCTGATCAACAATGATTCTTTTATAATCCGGCTTCCAATGTATAGTTTTATATTCTTCAGTAACAACTTCTGAAAGAGTTTGGTATATATTTACAGCCAATTCATCATAAATTTGATTAGAGATTAATTTGACCTCCTCACAAAAGTCTAATTTATCAGCAATATCATCTTTTACATCTTCATCCAAAATTGCTTGAGAAATTAACATATCCAATTCTTCAATCATCAACGGATAAGTAGAGATATTTTCTTTTAAAATAGTATTATCCTCGGTTAATTGTTTAATTGAATTTTGATTTTCTTCAATTTGTTTATTTAATTCATCAATAGCATCAATATCCAAATTATCCAATCTAGTTTTTAAACCATCGATTTTAATATCCTTACTTTCTATATCATGATTAATCTCACGAATTTTTTGTTTTTTACTAGCTAACTCCGAACTAAAATCCCTAGGATATCTTCCCATAATATTACCTGACGAATCAAGCAATTTAGAAATAAATTCTTCAATTTTTGGACCAGATTCTTTCTTATTTTCTTCCAAATATTCTATTAAATGCTCAATATGTTTATATTGATCAGTATGTTCTTCTAATAAAGAACCACAAACACATTCCTTATTTTTTAATAATTTTTTTAAATCTGACACAACGAATGATATTTCTTTTTCATCATCAGTGGAAACTTCTTCTTCAAAATCTTCCCATTTCTCCAAATTTTTCAATAAATCATAAGATAAAATAGGGGAGAAATCATCTATAATCAGAGAAGACACTTGTCTTTCATAATCATCCAATTCATACTTTAAAGATCTTTTTTCATCTTCCAAATTTTCAATGTCTCGCCTAATTTCATTAGCATCCGCCCCAGATGCACCAATCCTAGCATACAATGTTTTTATTTCAACTTCAAGAGTTTTAATATGCTCCTTATTTTGCCTTAACAAAATTTTATCATTTTGTTCTTCTTCAATTATTTTTGATCGTTCTTCCTTTAATTCACTTAATCTTGGATTAATTTTTCTGAATTTGGTATTGAAATAATTTTCCCACTTTTTAGCTTGAATATTAATATTTTCTAATAAATCTAATTGATATAAAGTGTAAACACCATTTTTTACAAAATCTTGATTTTTATTAAAGAATTGAGTTAATTTTTCACCAGTGAACATGAAATATTCCTGTAACGATTCAGGCAAATGAATTTTAATGTATTCCTCAGGATTCTCAATTCTATTCTCAGACAAACCATCATTCCGATGAATAATCAGTTCAGAATTGCTTTTACTTCTACTTGCAATATCAGAAGTTTTAATAAAAGTTTGTTGACGAGTAATTCGTATATCCCTACCAGATGAATCTTCCATAACCATCTCTACTTTAACATCAACTTCATCTTTAATATTGACCTTATCTAAAGCTAATTGATTACATCTGCCCTCAACACCTTCATCCCTAAATGGTTCTTTATCATATAAACACCAAGTGAAGGCATTAATAAAACTTGTTTTACCTGCATCATTCCTACCCTGAATAATAGTAATATTTTGTTTACCAGTTGCAAAATCAATGCTTACAGGTCCTTTATAGGGCCTATAATTCTCAATAGTCATTGATTTAATAATCATTTAATCACCTGTATAATATTTATCAATAAGCGGTCCATAATTTTCATTACGTTTTTCAGAAAGAGTATAATTTTGATCTCTATTATTATACTCTTCATATAATGCATCTTTTAAAAATTCTTTGATGTTATCCCCTATATCCAAACTATCAATTTTTTCTAAGATATCTTTATTAATTTCATCCAAATTTCGTTTCATATTAATCCCTCAATATTACATATTAGAGAATTTAATTCTATTTTTTAATTTCTATTACTTGATAAACACTATTTTTGATAATATTATGCATTGTTTGTTCTTCCAAACTAAGAGAATTATAATTTAGTGAAAAATCATCGACAATAATACTTTTCATTATTGCTTTTAAGTTTCTACCCATTGCAATGTGCATTGACTTAATTTTTCTAAATTCTTCCCCCATAATATCAATATTATTTAGTAAAAAATCATCATCCATAACTTTTGAAAGACATGTTAAATCATATTTATAATCCCGTGGAGAAATATTTTTACCTTTCAACCAATTCCGAATTGTTTGAATGCCCATTTTTCCTCCTTCTTTTTTATATAATTTATGGAATTCATCATAAGTTAAGTTATTTTCTTCAACAAAAATAGAAATTTTATCTTTCCAATATTGTGCAAGATTTTTATCAATATTCTCTTCTAATTTAAAAATTTCAATGAATAAATCAATGAAAGAAATTTTTTCATTATCTAAAATAATTACATAATCTCCTTTTGACAAATTCCCAGCTTTAATTTCAAATGCATCTTCTAATGCACCATAATCTTTGAAATGGAGATATTTATTTCTTTCAGGAACAATTTTAGTTATCTGTTCATGGGAATTAGGAATAATCAATTTTAATTCAACAGTTTTGACATTCAAATGTTGATTATTAGGAGTATTACTCGCTATATTCGGTGTAGCTTGATAGTTACTAATTCGTCTTTCAATATTTTGGATAATTGATAAATATTCATTATAATTTTCTGGTTTTTCGTCAAAATCATTATTAGATTCCGAAACATCTTCAGAAATATTCGATTTAACAATATCCGGCGTTTCATCCACCAGAGATTCTTTTTCAAGTCTCCTTTTATAGTTATTTACAAATGCATTATCACTATCCATTCCAACATAATCATATAATTCTAAAAAATATCCCATTACTTTTGATTCGTCAGTGATTGAGGGATTTTCTATTGAATTAATCTGCTGAGCAATATTATTGCTGTTAAATCCATCATAATTTAAAATAAAGATTTTAGAATAATCTTTATATAATTCTGATAAGAAGCGTGGTGGAACAAAACCTGGCAATAATAAATTTAAATCACTTGAATCCGAATATTCTCTAATCAAATTACCCATATACTCCACTTTGACATTAGGATCATCATCGAAATACTTGTTTAAAATACCGGGCTCAGTATTATAAAATGTCCCAATGACTACATCATTACTATTGCCAAAATATTTTTCCTTATCTTGAACTATTTCCCAAATCCTATAATCTTTACCAATATTTTTATAAGAATCTGGTTCCTTAATTCTTTTCCTTTTTGAAAGTTCATAATAAAATTGACTCAATAAAGAAAGGTATCTGTCCAAATAAATCCTATTATGCGCAGATTCATATTTCAAATTATTTTCAAATAAGTCTAAAAATTGACTTACAGTAACATACGAAAATGAATTTTGATATCTGAGTTGGAATTTTAAAAAAGATGGATTGATTGTAAGATTATTCAAATCTAAAAAAAGCTTTTGAGCATTATAATATAATGAATTAACACCGATTTCATCCTCATTAATATATTTTGTAATTTTTTTAGCTGAAGAAATTAAATAATCTAAATTTCCCTTATCTAACTTAATATCATCCAAAATAATATTTGAATCATAATGATAATCATTTTTATCATCCAAGTTATATTTACCGACAATATCCAAATTATTCACATTATCAAAATAATCCAAGGAAGATTCTATAAGAATATCATTATTTTTAATGACCCCACCATTAAATGAAATGACTTTAGCTTTTGTTAAATCTTTAATATAATCCAAGTAGTGCAAATCATGATTAGAAAAATGGAATATTACCTTAATATCAGAATTAACATTTTCATTTAACCATTTAACGAAAAATTCCGCATTAGGCTTTGAACTGAAATATTTATCAGCATTTTCAAAAATTATACATCCAATATCCAAATCAATGTTGTTTTTAATATTTTCATCATCTAACTCATCATTATCAACTGATATACGATTAATTGTATTTGTAAGACTTGTTAGACTAGAACTACCCATCAAAACAATTTTAGGTTTATTTTCATCCCCTAAAATCTCATTTAAATTTTTGTTTAAATTCTTTTTAAATGCAGCATTTGCATGAGGAAGGAAAAATTTATAGGATAATTCACCCTTATTTTTAAGATAACCCATAGAACAATTTTCATAAAGATTAGCCCCACTACCCCATTTATTGACAGAATTTAACAAGTAATAATTATCATTATGAATCCTAATTAAATCATTTTTATTATTTATGTTCCCTGCAGTAAATACCAAAACACTTTTGGATTTCATTTCTGCAAACATATATGAGATTAAAGGAATTGGCTTTAGAATTTTTTTAGGAAAATTAATTATCAAATTTTCATCAGAATCAAATATTTTAATTA
>AUXO018606800.1_pt1 | contig 16439 bp, 15 predicted proteins | sample 768731 | NCBI WGS metagenome assembly AUXO01 (sample SAMN02715735, study PRJNA202380) | gut metagenome | biome: sheep rumen | host: Ovis aries | place: New Zealand: Palmerston North
ACGAAAGTACATTTGATATCCCATGCCAAACAAATCGGTATGATTACGATATTACGGTATTTTCTGCTGGACAGCATAGCGATGGAAAATATCAAATTACAAGGAAAAAAATCCGTACAACCAGATATAGTAGAGATCTTGCCAGGTGTTGTTGTACCGAAAGTGATCACAAAAGTAAAGATGATCAGCAAGGTTCCGATCATGGCCAGCGGATTAATCACAGAGAAAGAAGATATTATCCATGCTCTGAACAGCGGCGCAATTGCGATTTCAACGACGAATCAGAAAATGTGGTTCTCGTGAAAACATATTTACCAAATCTAATAACGAAAAGGAGGAGAGATAATGGCGAAATATGTAATGGCATTAGATGCCGGAACAACCAGTAACAGATGTATCCTGTTTAATGAAAAAGGAGAAATGTGTTCGGTTGCACAGAAGGAATTTACTCAGTATTTTCCTAATCCAGGTTGGGTTGAGCATGATGCCAACGAAATCTGGCAGACCCAGTTGTCTGTAGCTCGTAAAGCAATGCAGCAGATTGGTGCTACTTATGAAGACATCGCTGCAATCGGTATCACGAACCAACGTGAAACAACGATCGTTTGGGATAAGAAAACCGGACAACCTGTATATCATGCCATTGTATGGCAGTGCCGTCGTACAGCTGATATGAAAGACGAACTGATTGGTAAATATCCGACCATCGCGGATGACGCATATCATAAGACCGGTCTGGTATTTGACCCATACTTCTCAGGAACAAAACTTCGCTGGATCCTTAATAATGTAGAGGGTGTCCGTGAAAGAGCCGAAGCTGGTGAACTGGCCTTTGGTACAGTTGACAGCTGGCTGATCTACAAGCTGACAAAAGGTGCTGTACATGCTACAGATTATTCTAACGCAAGCCGTACTTTAATGTTCAACATCAATACAATGGACTGGGATGCTGAATTATGCGAACAGCTCGAAGTTCCTATGTGCATGTTGCCGGAAGCTAAACCTTCCAGCTATATCTATGGTGAAAGTGATCCTGAATTCTTTGGTGGTCCGATCAAGATTGCCGGTGTTGCCGGTGACCAGCAGGCCGCTTTGTTCGGACAGACTTGCTTCGAACCAGGTATGGCTAAAAACACATATGGTACAGGATGCTTCATGTTGATGAACATCGGTGAAAAACCAATCTATCCGAACAATGGATTATTAACAACGGTTGCCTGGGGCCTTGATGGAAAAGTTGAATACGCTCTGGAAGGTTCCGTATTCGTAGCTGGTGCAGCCATCCAGTGGTTGAGAGATGAATTGAAGATCATCGATTCTTCTCCGGACAGCGAATACTTCGCTACCCGCGTAAAAAATACCAACGGATGCTACGTCGTTCCGGCATTTACAGGTTTAGGTGCTCCATACTGGGATCCATATGCCCGTGGAGCTATTACAGGATTAACTCGTGGTGTTAACAAGTATCATCTGATCCGTGCAACTTTGGAATCTCTGGCATTCCAAACAAGCGATGTATTGACAGCTATGGAAGAAGGTTCCGGTGTTAAGCTGAATGCTTTGAAGGTTGATGGTGGAGCTTGTAAGAATGACTTCCTGATGCAGTTCCAGTCTGACATTATCGATGCACCGGTACATCGTCCGGTATGTGTTGAAACAACAGCCATGGGTGCCAGCTATCTGGCAGGTCTGGCTGTAGGTTTCTGGGATAACAAACAAGATGTTATCAAGAACTGGGCATTTGATAAGGTATTCGTACCGGCAATGGATGAAGAAACACGTACAACTGAAATCAAAGGCTGGAAACAAGCCGTTCAGAGTACGCTCGGCTGGGCTAAATAGTTTAATTATCAATCATTAATATTAAAAAAGGGAGAAAAAATTTAAGGGTGTCTGGCTGCTTGCCAGCCATCCTATATGGAGGAAAATATGCAAACAAAATTAATCGCTGAATTTTTAGGAACTATGTTCCTTATCATCCTTGGTGATGGTGTATGTTGTAACGTTAACTTGAATAAATCAGGTATGAAAGGGGCTGGATCTATCCAGATCACCTTTGCCTGGGGTCTTGCTGTATTGTTACCGGCTTATACATTCGGAGCTGCTTCTGGTGCTCATTTCAACCCGGCAGTAACAATTGGTCAATGTATTTTAGGAAACCAGCCTTGGGCTGAGTTCGTTCCATATACAATTGCTCAGATTGCCGGTGCTTTCGTAGGTGCATGTATTCTGTATATTCTGTTCAAAGATCACTTTGATGCAACAGAAGATCCGGGAACAAAACTGGGTGTATTCTCTACCGGACCTAGCATTCCTAACGTATTCCGTAACTTCTTAAGTGAATTTGTTGGAACTTTTATTCTGGTATTCATGTTAGATGCTATTTCTCAGTCTGGAGCAGCCGGTGGATTTAACTGGTTCTTAGTTTATAGCGTAATCGTATCGATCGGTATGTCTTTAGGTGGTTTGACCGGATACGCTATTAACCCTGCCCGTGACTTAGGACCTCGTTTAGCTCACGCCGTATTACCAATCAAAGGAAAAGGCGATTCCAACTTTAGTTATGGATGGATCCCTGTTGTAGGTCCGTTATGTGGTGGTATCGTGGCTTCGATCTGCTACATGGCTTTAACAAATATGGGTGTATTCTTCTAAAAACTGACATACATCACTGATTCATTCAACGAATTGATATAAGAGCCAGGCATATGCACACTTCACTGTGCCAATACCTGGCTCTTATTAAGAAGAAACATCATAATTAACTATATAACTATATATATAAAGCGCACAATTTAGCCTATTATTTTTTATTAAGATAAAATAAATCCTATATTTATTTATAAATTTTATAAATTTATATCAGTGATATTATCTTTATTAAAATAAATGTTAATATTTCTTTGTAACGAGTTTAGAAACGAAAGGAGAACAAAACAATGATATATGATGTAATTATCATTGGAGCCGGTGTGACAGGTAGTGCTGTCGCAAGAGAATTGTCTAAATATAACACCAATGTATGTGTTATTGAAAAAGGAGAAGATGTTTGCTCCGGGACTTCAAAAGCGAATTCAGCCATTATCCACGCCGGATATGACTGCCAGCCCGGATCTGTAATGGCGAAGATGAATGTTCGCGGCAATGCGATGATGGGCGACCTTGCCAAAGATCTGGACATTCCGTTTGAACGGAATGGCTCTTTGGTTATCTGTATTTATGAAGAAGAATTTGGTGGAATCAAGGAGCTGTATGAACGTGGGCTCAAAAACGGCGTTCCGGATCTGAAGATCCTGAATCACGATGAATGTCTGGCAATCGAGCCGAATGTGACAGACAAAGTCGTTGGTGCTCTCTATGCCCCGACGGCCGGTATCATCTGTCCCTTTAAACTGAATATCGCATTAGCAGAAAATGCCAATGTCAACGGGGTAGACTTCCGCTTCAATACTGAAGCCGAAGACTTGAAATGCGATGAAAACGGCATCTGGCATATCCGTACGAATAACGGAGAATACTTAACTAGATATGTAGTAAATGCGGCCGGTGTATATGCTGACAAGTTCCATAACATGGTCAGCAATAACAAGATCCACATCCGTCCGCGTCGTGGTGACTATCTACTTCTTGATAAGACGACCGGCGGATTTGTTAAACATACGATCTTCCCGCAGCCTACAAAATTTGGTAAAGGGATCCTGGTGGCTCCTACGATTCACGGAAATACCCTGGCTGGTCCAACAGCCATTGATCTGGATGACAAGGAAGCTATATCTACCACCCAGGATGGTTTGGATCAGGTAATCGAAAAAGCTACCATGAGCGTAAAGAACCTCCCTTTGCGCCAGGTAATTACTTCTTTTGCCGGCTTACGTGCCCATGAAGACAATCATGAATTTATTTTAGGTGAAGTGGAAGATGCACCGCATTTCATCGATTGTGCGGGCATTGAATCTCCTGGATTATCCTCCTGCCCGGCTATCGGTGAATACATCGGTAACTTGTTAAGAGATAAGATGGGGTTGGAAGAAAAAGAGCATTGGATCTCTACACGCAAGGATGTTGTAGCGACTGCCGATCTTTCTATTGAAGAAAGAAATGAACTGATCAAAAAGAACCCGGCTTACGGTACGATCATCTGTCGTTGTGAATCCATCACAGAGGGAGAGATCCTGGATGCGATCCATCGTCCGCTGGGCGCTCGCAGTCTGGATGGTGTAAAACGTCGTACACGTGCAGGTATGGGACGTTGTCAGGCTGGTTTCTGCAGTCCACGGGTTATGGAGATCCTGCATCGTGAATTAGGTATTCCGATGGAACAAATCAAAAAGAACGACATTGGTTCTGAAATTGTGCTTGAACGTACGAAAGGAGAATCAAAATGAAACAATATGATATCGTAATCATCGGTGGTGGGCCAGCTGGTTTAGCTGCTGCTGTCGCTGCAAAAAAAGCAGGAAATGATAATATTCTGATTCTCGAACGTGATCATGAATTAGGTGGGATCTTAAATCAGTGTATTCATAATGGGTTCGGTTTACATACATTCAAAGAAGAGCTGACCGGACCGGAATATGCATATCGTTTTATTGAACAAGTCTATGAATTAGGAATTGAATATAAGCTGAATACCATGGTTATGGATATATCGGCTGATAAAGTTGTAACAGCGATGAACCGTGAAGATGGTATGTTCCAAATTCCAGCCAAAGCTGTCATTCTAGCTATGGGATGTCGTGAACGCCCTCGTGGTGCCCTCAATATTCCGGGATACCGTCCAGCTGGTATCTTCTCTGCCGGAACGGCGCAGCGCCTTGTCAATATTGAAGGATATATGCCTGGTCGTGAAGTTGTTATTTTAGGATCTGGTGATATCGGGTTGATCATGGCACGTCGTATGACGTTGGAAGGAGCAAAGGTGAAAGTCGTTGCCGAACTGATGCCTTACTCCGGTGGTCTGAAACGAAATATCGTTCAATGTCTGGATGATTATGGCATACCTTTAAAATTAAGCCATACTGTTGTGGATATTGAAGGAAGAAACCATGTATCCGCTGTTACAATTGCCGAAGTAGGTCCGGATCGTCGTCCGATTCCGGGAACAGAAGAAAGATATACATGCGATACTCTGCTTTTGAGCTGTGGATTGATTCCAGAAAATGAATTATCCCGTTCTGCTGGCATCGATATGAGCAATATTACCAGTGGTCCGATCGTCAATGAATCGCTGGAAACTTCCATCCCTGGTATTTTCGCTTGTGGTAACGTATTGCACGTACATGACCTGGTAGATTATGTTTCCGAAGAAGCATCCAGAGCTGGCGAAAACGCCGTGAAGTATATTAATGCCGGATGCAAGGCTCACGAAGGAAGCAATGATATCCAGCTGGTGGCCACCTCGGGTGCACGATATACTGTCCCTTCTACAATTGATCCGGAAAATATGGATAAGTTATTGACTGTACGTTTCCGTGTAGGTGATGTATATAAAAATTGTTATGTAAATGTTTACTTCAATGATGAGCGCATCATGCATAATAAGAAACGCATTATGGCGCCAGGAGAAATGGAACAGATCATTCTTCAGAAGAAAAAGATTGAAGAATATCCGGATCTGAAGACCATTACGATTAAGATTGAAAAGGATTAACCTGGAGGACTCAATATGGAAAAAAGAGAACTTACATGTATCAACTGCCCTATGGGATGTCAGCTAACTGTGGAAATGGAAGGAAACGAAGTATTAAGCGTTTCTGGAAATACATGTCCACGTGGTGATATTTATGCTCGTAAGGAAGTTGTCAATCCGACCCGCATCGTTACATCCACTGTACGTATTATCGGGGGTGACAAAGAACGTTGTTCTGTAAAAACCGCCAATGACATTCCTAAAGGAAAAATCTTTGAGATCATGAAAGATATTGATGCGGCCGTTGCTCATGCTCCTGTTAAGATCGGAGATGTGCTGGTAAAGAACGCAGCGGGAACCGGTGTGGATGTCATTGCGACAAGAAACATTCATCAAATTTAAATAATGGAGGCACAAGATGAAAAAAATAATCAATGCTGTGGATCAGGTTGAAAACCAAATGATCGAAGGCTTAGTAAAAGCGTATCCTGAATATGTTTACAGAGTAGAAGGTTCTGATGTTTTAGCACGTGCTCATAAAAAAGAAGGAAAAGTTGCATTGGTCAGCGGTGGTGGATCCGGACATGAACCTGCACATGCGGGTTATGTCGGAACCGGTATGCTGGATGCAGCTGTTCCAGGTGCGGTCTTTACTTCACCTACACCGGATCAAGTGTATGAAGCCATCCAGGCTGTAGCCACAGAGGAAGGTGTTCTACTGGTTATCAAAAACTATACAGGTGATGTTATGAACTTTGAAATGGCTGCGGATATGGCCAGAGACGAAGGCATCAAGGTAGATCAGGTTATTGTCGGCGATGATGTGGCCGTGGACGGTTCTTTATATACAGTCGGACGTCGTGGTATTGCCGGAACTGTATTTGTACACAAAATTGCCGGTGCTAAAGCAGAAGCCGGGGCTTCTTTAGAGGAAGTAAAAGCTGTCGCTGAAAAGGTTATCGCAAATGTCCGTTCCATGAGCATGGCAATTAAGCCTTGTACAGTGCCGGCAGCCGGTACACCGGGATTCGAACTGGCTGACGATGAAATGGAAATCGGTATCGGTATCCATGGTGAACCAGGAACACACAAAGAAAAATTACAGGAAGCTGATCAGATCGTCGATCAGTTACTAGATAAGATCCTTGCAGATCTTGACTATACTGGCAGTGATGTTGCGGTTATGATCAATGGTTGCGGTGGTACTCCATTAATGGAGCTGTTTATTGTAAACAACCATGTATCTGATGTATTAAAAGAAAAGAATATCAACGTATATCGTACTTTTGTCGGTGAATACATGACAAGTATTGAAATGGAAGGATTCTCGATCTCGTTATTGAAGCTGGATGATGAAATGAAAGCATTGCTGGATGCTACAGCGGATACACCAGCATTCAAGGTGTTATAAAACTGGGATAATTCTATGACAGATACTAAAAAATTAATTCAGCTACTTTATTCTATCTCCGATACTATTGTTGAAAACGCACAGTTTTTAACCGATCTGGATGCAGCTATCGGTGATAGTGACCACGGGATTAACTTAGCGAGAGGATTTAAAAAAGTTGAGACAGAATTACCGGCCTTGGAAGATAAGACCATTGATGCCGTATTGAAAAAAACCGGAATGGTTCTTGTTTCTACCGTTGGCGGGGCTTCCGGTCCATTATACGGAACCGCCTTTATGAAAGCCGGAGCTGTTGTTAAAGGAAAATCAGAAATTGATATCAATGACTTTCTTGCCATCATGGATGCCGCTATCGGTGGTGTCCAGCTGCGCGGAAAAGCAGTCGAAGGCGAAAAGACAATGCTGGATGCGATGATTCCGGCAAATAATGCTATGAAGAAAGCTTTCGATGACGGCAAAGATGTTCATAGTGTTTTACAAGCTGGTGTCGAAGCCGCGGATAAAGGTGTGGAATATACAAAATCGATTATTGCCACCAAAGGACGAGCCAGTTATTTAGGTGAACGTTCCATCGGACATCAGGATCCAGGTGCCACTTCCTTTACCATTCTTTTGAAGACAATTGCCAATGCTTACTAAAAGGAGACTCTAATGATTGGAATCGTTGCGGTTAGCCACAGTCAGCAATTAGCGGAAGGTGTTATTCATTTAGCAAGCCAAATGGCTCATGGTGTGCCAATGGAACCAGCCGGCGGTCTGGATGATGGTTCGTTTGGAACCAGTTATGAAAAAATTATGGAGGCTATCGAGAAAGTCAGAGAACAAGCCGAAGATGGTGTTTTAGTCACCGTAGATCTAGGCAGTGGCGTAATGACGACGGAAATGGTCATTGAAGACCTGGATGACGATCTCGTGCAAATGGCAGATTGTCCGATGGTGGAAGGTACTTTTGCGGCAGCTGTCAACGCTTCTAGCGAAACTGACATTTTAAAGCTGAAAGAAATAGCACAGAACACCTGGAATTTTCGAAAAATACAATCGGAAGAATAAAAATTGAGCAGGTATGCAAAAGCATCCTGCTCTTTTCTATTTTCTGAACTTATCCGGCGACGAAACCAACAATCAGATACAGGATTGCCGCGATGATCCCACATGTCAATGCATATGGCAGCTGCGTCTGCACATGATCAATATGATCACTGGCCGCTCCGGTGGAAGACAACACCGTTGTATCCGAAACCGGTGAACAATGGTCGCCAAACACACCGCCTCCGGCTACAGCTGCAAAACAGGCACATACCAATGTTGTCAATGCACCGTCAGAATATGCAAAAGCCAATGGCAAAGCGATCGGCATACAGATTGCGAAGGTTCCCCAGCTCGATCCTGTAGCAAAAGCCATAACAGCAGATATCAAGAATATAATGACAGGCAGCAATTGCGCAGACAAGAATCCTTCACAAAGCGATACAATATAGTTGGCAGTTCCCATGTCTCTGCTCAGCGCATTGATAGAATACGCCAAAGCCAAGAGCATGATTGCCGGCACAGCTCCTTTGATCCCTTGTGTCATCGTATCCATGACTTCTTTAAATGGAATGCCCTGGATCAGCATACTGATGGTCATAAAAAGAATCACAAACAAGAAAGCTTCCATCGTTTTTGCCGAACCCATTGTAATATAGGTTCCAAGGGCGATAGCGATAATCAATAATACCGGCAATATGAAATTAAGGAATACTCGAGGTTGAAATCCATCATATGCCTCCATTTCGGTAAGCTCCTTACCAATCAAAGGGACAGCTCCATCACGCAATACCTTGCCTTCTTCCTCTGCCCTTTTTTCTGCTTTTTTCATCGGACCAAAATCTTTGATAATTCCTGAGCCGATCAATCCGACAAAGATAACCGCGATGATCGCATAGAAATTGAATGGAACAGCCCGTAAAAATAGTTTGGCTCCATCCTCTTCAGTTACGATTGTTCCGATGCCTACCGCTAATCCGCTCAAATAAGCTGCCCAGCCGGTAATCGGTACCAGTACGCTGACAGGAGCTGAAGTAGAATCAGCAATATAGGCCAGCTTTTCTCTTGATATTTTCACCTTATCCGTAATGCTTCGCATCGTTGTCCCCACGAACAAAGGACTGAATGAATCACTGAAGTATACAAACATCCCTAATACCCAGGCCATCAGCTGTGCCCCTTTCCGACTCAGATTCCGGTCATGGATCTTCATGGAAAAACTTTGAATAGCTCCGGTTTTCTGAAAATAAGCAACGATGATTGCAATAAAGGTATTCAGCAGCATCACCCATGAGAAACTAGTGGTTCCTAAGCTTTCTTTTAATAAGGTCGGCAATCCTAACAAACCCTGCCCTGCCATCAATGTACCAATCAAACACGCAATGGTTAGAGAAATAACCGTATTCTTTGTCCAAAAGGACAATATGATCGCAACAAGGGGTGGGATTATTGAGATAAATCCCATCGTTGTAGATGCATCCATAAATCTCCTCCTTTATATTTTAGTTATGCTTAAATATAATATCGGAATATGCTTTCTTCGTCAACAGCCGGTTCATTGATGGTAATCCAGTTTCATGATATTATACTTAAGTAATAATTAATTAAAAAACAGGAGGTTTTTATGCGATTTGGAATATTGAAAGATATAAAACCAGGAGAATACCGTGTCATTTGTACACCTGTAGAAGTAGAAAGCATTGTGGCGGCGGGTCATGAAGTATGGGCCCAGAAAGATTGTGGAAAAGCGGCCGGTTTTACCAATGAGGCATATAAGCAGGCCGGCGCAAAAATTATTGATACGGCCGAAGAAATCTATGCTCATTGTGATATGGTCGCTAAAGTCAAAGAATTTATGGAGGCTGAATACCCTATGATCCGGGAAAACCAGATTGTTCTTGGATGTATTCATCCAGCCGGACATCCAGATGAAGTGCAAGCCTTATTGGACAGCCGATGCATTGCGTTTACGGCAGAAGACGCGCATCGCTATGGTTCTCCGAACTGCGAGGCTGCTGGAAAACAAGGTGCTTTATTCGGGTTGGAATCCATGCTGACCATAAACGGCGGAAAAGGAAAATATGTAGGTGGTTTTGCCGGTGCCCCTGGAATGAATGTTGTCATTATGGGTGCAGGTACAGTCGGTCAAGGTGCTCTGCAGGTTTTACATGCTCTAGGTGCCAAATGTACCGTTATGGATATCAACGTAGGCATCCTTCGCACCTTGTCAAATCAGTACAAAGGCAGTATCGATACCATGTTCTGTAACCAGCAGACCATTGCGTCCATTCTTCCGGAAACAGATATGATCCTAAATTGTGTGAAGTGGCCAAAAGAAAGAAAAGACTTCTTGATCACCAAGGAAATGTTGAAGTTGATGGAACCTGGTTCCGTACTTGTCGATATTTCCAATGATGATCCGGGAGCCATTGAAAGCAGCCATGAAACGCATCACAATGATCCAAGATATGTAGTCAATGGTGTCGTTCACTACTGTGTCAGCAATATCCCTGGAGCTGTAGCCAATTCAACTTCTGTTGCCTATGCAGCTGAAATGCTTCCGATGATACTGTCCATTTTGAATGAAGGTGTCAAAACAACCTGTATCAAAGACGGTTTCTACCGACGAGCATTAACCTGCTATAAAGGATATTTGACCCATGAGGAAACCAGTGCGTTGCAACAAAGACCTTGGGTACGTCCTGAAACCCTTCTTGATATCGAAAATGTAAATCTCGATCCGGCACCATCGGCAACAGTCACTCGTTCCAACCTATTCTATCCTGAATTTGTTAAATAGCAAAAACACAGGCAGCGCAGCCTGTGTTTTTAATCGTTTTTGCATCGATTGCAACTATAAAATCATGAGCGCAAGCTCTCCTATTGATCCTATCGGATTATTTGCATGATTCTGCCAGTGCTTTCCCTAATTCAAATACCTTTTTACATTCCTGAGGGAATATTGTTTCATGACGTTCTTGTTTATGCTTTGCATCAAAATACCATGGCCAATCTGTTTTACTATAATCTTTTAATTGCAGCGTATCTCCGCTGATAAAGATTTCCGTAGGCCCCACAAATCCATTAAACACCTTCTGATACTCGTTCATCAGGCTCCGATACACTGTATCCGGTGCATTGCTGGTCATGATCAACAGTACAGGAATCGGATTCGTATTACAAGAAGGTGTTTGGGCGTTATATGTAAGATTTTGGAAGATTAGCCGTTCATATAAAGCACGGAAAGAAGCTGTTAATCCGGACAAGTAGTTCGGAGAACCGATAATCAGTCCGTCCGCCTGGCGAATGGCATCCAATACTGGTGTTAATCCATCTCGACAGATACAATGCCCTTTGTATCTTTCCTTTTTACACCCAAAGCACGATATACAGCCAGTATATTTATCCAACCAGAATAAATCAAACGCTTCTGTTCCGGCACCTGTGCTCCCAGCTCCATTTGCGGCCTCCATCAAAAGAGTATCCGTATTCCATCCCTTTCTTGGTCCTGCATTGACAACCACAATGTTCTTAGGCATCCGAATATCTCCTGTCTATCTTTTTTTTGAGTTCTATCCCATTTTGAAACGCAAGACCTGCAGTATTTCCCAAGCAGAGATAACGGAGCTGCTCTTCATCATAGATCAATGGTTTCAGTTTTTCCAAAACGACCTTTCCTCTTTCATCTAGTATCGAAGTATCTGCCACGATGCGTTTTACTTCACCGGTAATCTGCATATGGCTTCCAATCGTCACAGTATGGATGACCTCGCATTCTAAGCTAAGAAGAAGCTGGTCGATGACCGGAGCATCCACACATTTGGCCGGCTTCGATGTAAAGCCGATGTTGGCAAGCTTATCTGTTTTTTATCCCGTTTCTACACCTAGATAATCTGCTTCCTTTAATTGGTCTGTGGAAGGAAAGCCAAGGACAAATGCCTTTTTTGACAATAAGTTCTGCAATGTTTTTCTTCGTTGTGAAGCATTGATCGCGATTGTGATACAAGGTGGCTGATGACTGCTGACCATATAAAAAGCCAGAGTACAAGCATCGGCTCGACCTTCCTTGTCATAAGCAGAAACAACCACGGTTTCTGACGGTGCTACCAAGGCATGCAGTCTCACTTCTTTCTTTATCATATGTATTCCTCCTTATTCGCTACATTAAGAATATCAAAAGAAAGGGCATACGTATTCTTTCCTGCCCAACCTCATCCTTAAAAAAGAAAGTGCTATGTATGCACTTTCTGAAAACGTCTAAAGTGTATATGCCAGCTGCAGCGCTTCCCGTGTCGCATTTTGGAAATTGCTGATCCCGTTTTCTCCGATTCGATATACGTCAAAGCCCTTCTGGATCAGGCGTTCATACAATGGACTGCTGACTTTTTTCTGGCCTGCACAATTGATAACCATATCGATTTCAATACATGCGTCTTGCCCATCGGCATTCCTATAAAAAACTTTATCTCTTTCGATTTGGTTCACTTTTACAGATGTGAGAATCGTTGCCATCGATCCGACCTGTGCTTTTAACATTTCCGAATGGATCACACCGCCATTACTGCATACTGTCGGCAACATTTCCAAAATGGTTGGTTCAGACCCTTCCAGAGCAATGCGATGTGCTAATTCACAACCGGAAACACCTCCTCCGATTATTGCTACTTTTTTTCCTTGACCGACTTCGACCTTTCGACCAATGACCAGGTCACCTTTGACTGCATTCTCAATGCCTTCAATCGGTGGGTCGGCAAATTCACAACCCATAGCCAGAACAACATGATCCGGGTCCAATGAGCTAATCAGTTCTACATCGGCTTTCGTCTGCAGGCGAACATCTATCTTCTGTCTTTCCACTTCACTTTTAAACCAGTTCAGGGCCTGTCGAACCTCTTTTTTAAACGGTGTCATCCCGGCCAGGATCATCTGTCCGCCGAGTTGTTCGGTTTTTTCCAGCAATATAACGTTGTGGCCTTGTTTCTTGGCAATGATTGAATACTGCATACCAGCAATACCGCCCCCTACGACCACAATTGTTTTTGGCTGTCCGGCCGCTGCTACTACGTTTTCATTGTAAAAGTCTTCTACGCCAACGTACGGATTGATGACGCAACGAATACCACTGTCCGCAAAGGACATTCTTTCCATACATCCTTCCAGGCAGTTCAAACAAGTTCGAATGGTTTCTTCTTTTCCCATCAAGATCTTATTCAGCCATTCCGGATCACAGATCATCTGACGTCCGATTGCGACCAGATCGGCTTGCTTTGTATCAATGATGCGTGCACATATTTCCGGTGTCCTTAATTTACCGACAATTGCCACAGGAATATTGACCGCTTTTTTAATAGCTTCACTGATATAGGTATATGGAGCTTCTTCCGAATACTGTGTCGGCACAACTTCGGCAAACTCATAAAAGCCAACAGAAATATTAAGCATATCAATACCACAGTCTTCAGCCATCTTACAAATTTCAATAGCTGATCCAACTGTATTTCCTTGTGGAAAATCCACGGCACCCAGTCGTAATCCGACAATGAATGGCCTTCCACATTTTTCCCGAATACCTTCTGCAATTTCCCGGATGATCCGAAACCGGTTTTCTATAGACCCTCCATATTCGTCGGTCCGCTTATTCCAGGCTGGATTGATAAACTGATTCAGAAGATACATGTGGGCAGCATGAATTTCGATTCCATCGTATCTTGCGTTTTTGGCGTTCACCGCCGATGTAATAAAATCATCCACTACCTTCTTGATTTCTTCCTTTGTCATGGCCCGAGCTCCGTTCCCATCGCTGCTCGAAACATTTTCAGCTCCGTATGTATACTCAGGATGAGCCAAAAAACCGCCATGATGCAGCTGTACGATGATCTTTGTTCCGAACGCATGAACAGAATCGGTAATATCAAACAAGTCGGCAACAGTTACCGGATCGTTGATTCGAATCTGTCGATTGGAAATCTTTCCTTCCGGCCAAGATACAGACGCTGCTTCCTGAATGATCAGACCCACGCCTCCTTTGGCCCGATTTCGAAGATACTGCACCATTTTTCGTTCAGGCGTTCCATCAATAGATGAAAAATTCGTTACCATTGGAGGCATCACCATTCGGTTTTTCAGTGGGATCCCTCCTATTGTAATCGGTTGAAATAACGCTTTTACATTCTCCTTCATGATATTCTCCTTTTTGTTTCTTTAATTTCATTATAATTTCTTAATATTTTATTAATTAATTAACAATTGTGAAGTATTGTATACAAGTATACAATATAGGTAACTTATATACTTGGAGAACAGAAACATGAATACAAAAAAAATGTTGTTTCAAGCCATTGAAAAACTCGTTGGTCAAAAACAATTTTCAAAGATTACCGTCCAAGATATTCTTGATGAAGCTGAGTTATCCAGACGTACCTTCTATAAGTATTTTAATGATAAATACGACTTGGCCAATTCCTTCTATGAGAACTATGTAACCAATCAGATCCTGATCCACTATGATGGTTCTAACTGGAGAGAACTTCTGATCCAGATTTGTGTCTTTATTTTAAAGAACCAAAATTATTTTCAGGAAATCAATAAGTTTCAAGGCCAAGGTTCTTTTTTGTCTTTTCTGATTGATTACTCCTATCATTTTTATTCGGGTGTCTATAAACATAACATGAAAATTGAAACACTGTCGGATCAGGATTCTTACCGGATCTGGTACGTTGTTGGTGGTAATATCTTTCTATTGAACCAATGGATGAACAAGGGATATGTGCATAAGCCGGATCAAATGGCTGATTTATTACTGGAATCGATGCCGGATATCTTCTACCGGTACCTTGACTGATCAAACTGTGCCTACCGTTTTTTTCCGGAATATCCTTGCAATCCTGTATGCATCATCGGTAAAATAGAGAAAGAGAAAGGATGGATTCGTTATGAATGATAAATGGAAAACAATACTGTCTTTATTTCTTCTGGTCCCATGTATGTTCCTTTGGAATTTAGCCCCTGTGCATGCAGAAGATAGTCAGGAGGATGAAGATCCGATTGTTGGGTTTACAGCTGGAAACTATGATAATCTTGCAGATAACCAGATCGATGCCAGCATATCCAACTTGAAGAATAAACGAACCATGATCGTTTCCGTTGTTACGACCAATGCTTCGCCGATTGGGAGCATCGAAGAAGCATCTGGCAAAAGAATGGGAATCATTCCGGAAGCCAATAAAAAAGGAACAGATTTTGGGCTGGAACAATTAAACGGAGTAGTTGATGTTGAAACAGTAGAATACGGGTCCTATGCTGATGCGGTAACCGCTCTGTATAATGGAGAAGTCGATATGTTACTGGTTAGCGAAACCGATCGTGGCGTAATCCACGATGAGGGTTCAAGCACATTTAATTCGGACACCCGTATCTTGTTTCAAGCTTCTTACGAAACCGACCGCGATACCACTGTTTCTCCATCGGATGATACAGTGGATATGACCAGTGAACCATTCGTTATCTTTATTAGCGGAAATGATAATTATGGAGGGCTGGATACTACCGCAAAATCCGATTCTAACACTGTAGTAGCTGTCAATCCGATTACCAAGAAAATCGTATTGGTCAGCATTCCACGTGACTATTATGAGCCTGTATCCTGTGCTTCAGATGCAGGGAGCGGATGTCCGGCTGGTCAGAATGATAAACTGACACACTCCGGTATGTATGGTATCCATACAACAGCGCAGACCATTGAAGACTTCTTAGGAGTCAATATCAATTACACAATTCGTGTGAACTTCTCCAGTCTGGCAAATTTGGTTGACGTGCTGGATGGCATCAATGTCAATGTACCGGAAGGCATGGAAGTCGATACATTCTATTCGAACGATCACGTAGAAGGCGTGCAAGCCGGTGTCAACCATCTGGATGGAGAACGTGCTTTAGCCTTTGCACGTGAGCGGCATGCTTATGAGGAAGGCGATCTACAAAGGATCAAGAACCAGCAGATGGTATTAGAAGCTTTGATCAAGAGACTTTGCGAACCAGCTACAGTATTCAAATATGGTGAAGTCGTCGACGCGATCAATGATACTTTTGAAACCGATATGTCTTATGAGGAAATGCTGTCCTTCGTACAGTTCGAATTAGCCGAACATCCAGACTGGCAGTTCGAAAGTTATGCCTTGACAGGTAGCAGCACAATGGCTAACTGTGCCAGCGTCTCACAGGAAGCCTCTGTTGTTATGCCGGATGAAGCATCCATACAACAAGCCAAAGATAAACTATTGGCAAATCTGGAAGGCTAAACAAAACCCGGATCTGATGCATTCCCTGTCAAGTAGACAGAGGAAATAATTAAATCTCAATGTATAGGATAACCATCTG
>AUXO012239517.1_pt1 | contig 16438 bp, 15 predicted proteins | sample 768731 | NCBI WGS metagenome assembly AUXO01 (sample SAMN02715735, study PRJNA202380) | gut metagenome | biome: sheep rumen | host: Ovis aries | place: New Zealand: Palmerston North
AAAAATCGCATATTTGCTAGGTGGGCAACCAACTAGCAATAAATGATGGCTTACTCTTCCTGCTGGAGCAAAGGAACGAGGGGCTTAGTCCTGAAGAGATACAAACCAACAGGACCAGATACAGCATGCCCATTGTAAACAAGATAGTAGAAAAGCTCAAGCTAATCAGGAATGCTGGCAATGAGTACGGCCAGCTGGTCCATCGTGCCGTTGACTACTTGTTGGATGACGAGGAGGCATATCGCCGCTATTTGAGGAATCCGTTGATACCTATCTCAAACAATAGCATCGAGAGATGTTTCAGGTTGATAGCCAAAGGCCGTCACCAATGGCAGCAGATAGGCAGCCATGCGGCAGCCAAGAATCTCACCTTCATGTTCTCACTTGTTGAAAGCTGCAAGCTCAACAACCACGATTTTGGAGATTACATAGAGGATGTGCTCAACAGGATTATTGAGGGTAGAGATGAAAACGGTAATCTGACAATCGATGTGAAGACTCTCATCCCTTGCTATTACCAGCCCAGTCTTAAGATAGAAAAGCCGATTTTCGTGCCGAAATATCTTAAAGAAGCTTAATCGAAGAAGAAAATTTTAAAATATCAGTTCGTAAGTACCTATTTTACAATGGGTACAACTAAATGGGGGTGTACAAAAACTAGCAATAAATGATGGCTTATGTTAAAATTGTAGTATCTTGAAATGCGGATACCCTAATTTTATTAAGGTTCCCAACTAATTGAGTGCTTACTTTTGTTGTAGAATGAATATTATACCAATAATACGTTATTACTTATATAGATTAACGACTTGTAAAAAAGTCGTAAAAGTAGAGTCTGATTTTTCTAAACGGCCATGGTTGCATGAGCCAATATTAGGAGCAAGTGTGAAGAAAACGACTATGGATGGTGTTGCGCTGTATGTCTGCCATTTTGCTAAAAACAGGATTTACTATTCTCCTATGCGCCAGTTTATAGATTGTACTGAAGATTACAAGGATGTTACATCACGTTTCATTGCTTTTTCTGAAATTGGACGAGAGAATGATATCGTAAAAGTTGTATTCCCAGAGGATTTCCCTAATTCTATAAAAAAGAATGGACGAATTCATCAATGCGTGGAATTAAACGATGGTGGATTATTAGTTGAAGTTGAAAACGGTGAGGAAATTGGAAATGGATGTTTTGTAAGGCAGCTATATAAAATCAAAGGTTTCACAAGTATGAGTCCAGATGACGGAATGATTCCAGTGAAGCAATGCCAGATAGTAAGGAAGTTGACTTATGTTAACCCTACGAAAGTTGTCCCATCAACGGTTGCTAATAGCCGAGGCAAGGAGTTTTCTTCATCCTTTACATCAGGAGTTAAATTGCTGCAATGTTGGGGACTTTCCATTTTTGAAAACATAACGATTCTTGCTGGGTATGATACTGGAGGGCGGAATGCATGTGTCTATTTTTCTGATGACAATTTTGATACGGTTAAGCTGATATTTAATGGTGCATCTGACGATATTAAGGTAGATGTTCCCGATGCAAAACGGGGCAGATGGCCTCAGACAGGAGGCATCATTCCTGCAGATTCATTTTCTTGGAATGAGACTGGTAATGGAAATGTACATGTCCACGGTGTTGCATACGACCCGTATTACGATAGAATATGGGTTACTACTGGTGACGGCGCGTCATTGAAGAGGAGAGTGACAGGTGTTTTTTATTCAGACGATATTGGGAAAACATGGCGTTTTGTTAATTTGTCGGGAATATGTTCAATAAGGAAAGGAATAACTCAGCTATTATCAATAATCCCTTTGAAAGATTGTGTGTTATTTACAACTGATGGCAATGGTGATGGTATCTTTAGCTATAAGCGTAAAAGTAAAGATGAAAAAGTGAAGTTGGAATATGTTTATTCGTATGTAGGAGAACAGACGAGTTTGAATACGATAGCAGCCGGAAGCTTTATAACTTCAAGGGGGGGGATAATTTTGTTCCCTTACGGAAGATTGACAGAGAATATCTTAAAGAAAACACACTGCGGAGTTGTGTTTACTCCAGATGGTTTAACTTATCAGCTCTTGTATCAAGAACCTGATCCAGTTGGCGAGGTGAGTAAATCGGTAATACATAGACGCTCGATCATAAGAGAGTACAAAAATATGATATTAGTATCCACATATAATGGAGGATATTTAGAATTGGAATTTAAGTAATGAAGAAAAAAGGAATACAGCTAACTAACGAAAACATATTGATAGGCATATTTGTAATTAATGTGTTAGTATCAATACTGGCTAGCTTTTCTTTATATCGGTTTCCAGGAATGACATCAATCTTGATGCTATTGCTTGTGGTAACTTATATGGTAGTAACAAATAATAAGGGTATGTTATCAGTAGATAGAAAAGAGGCAAAGATTTATGGTATATCTTGGGGTTTAGTATATGTTCTATCTGCAATTACGTCTGGAATAATACCAGGGTTTGGACTATGGGTCTCTTTATTGTTCGGGGTGTTGTTTTTATGCCTTAATGAAAACACACAAGAGAAAGTATTACGCGCCTATGTTTGGACATTATCAATATTCCTGTGCTTCTCTTTTTTTGAATATAGTATTTATCAATTAACTGGACAAGGAATAGTTGTAGGCAATGCTTATCGATCAACAGGATATAAAGACACATATTTTGTACAACTTCTATTCAATTTAGTTAGAACAGATTTGATTATTCCACGGTTCCAGGCGCTTGCCAATGAACCAGGTCTGTTGGGGACACTATGCGGTCTTTTACTATACTATACACGGCGGGAACGTAAACTCAGAATTCCCTATTACATATTCCTTTTATCAGGAATCATATCTTTTTCATTGGCATTCTATGTTATACTTGCAATTCATTTTTTATTTGTAGTCCGCCTTAACTTGAAAGGAATTCTTGCTATTGTTTTGATAATATCAGCATCGTTTTATATGTTGCGAGACCAGTTTGAAGTTCTTTTGATAGAACGTGTTGTGGAGTCTGAAGATATAGACAACCGAACATCAGAAGATTTCGACGATGCTTTCGAAAAAGCATACCGCCAAGGAATTCTTTGGCTTGGCGTAGGGTATCAAAATGTGGAGGGATTGGTCAGCGAATCTGATGGCGGCAACGCTGGTGGCAAACTATGGATTCTACAATATGGAATAATTGGTGTAATTATTGTATTTATAGGTTACGGCATATTGTATTATCATCGTTGCGGTCGAAAACTAAAATTATATGATTGGATTTATTTAATAGTGTTTTGGTTGAGCTTTTATCAACGACAAACCATTTATACACCATATACTATATTTGCATTCTTAGCAGTTCCTCTTGTAAGTAAGCAATTGCGGATAACTGTAGCTAAAAAATGATCCATATTTAATACTATCATTGATAATAAAAATATATGTCATCAAAATCCTCTAATAACAAACGATTGGCAAAAAATACAGTTTATCTGTATTTGCGAATGCTAATTGTACTCGCAATAGGATTGTATACGGTTAATGCTTTTCTTGATATTCTGGGTGTAGTTGACTATGGTATCTACAATGTGGTGGGTGGTGTGGTGTCAATGTTTGCATTCCTAAACAGGACTCTCGCGACATCTTCACAACGTTATTTTTCTATCGAGCTAGCAAGGGGTGGAGGAAAGACACTCAATAGTTGGTTCTGTCTGAATATAACAACCTTTGTAATTATCGGTCTGTTTATAGTATTTATCCTTGAAACAATTGGACTATGGTTCTTGAACACGCAGATGACCATCCCAGACGAAAGGAAGTTTGCAGCCAATGTTGTATATCAGCTCTCTATTGTTTCTTTTTTCTTCCAGATTCTCGCCATCCCATATCTAGCTTTGATTATTGCCCATGAGAAGATGAACTATTTTGCCTATGTCGGAATCTTTGAGGCGACAGGTAAACTTCTGATGGTATTTGTTCTCCAAGCTATACTGTTTGACAAACTGATAATATATGGAATTTTGGTGCTAATTCTTAATTTATCAGTGTCAATGTCGTATGTGGTCTATTGTTTAAAAAAATATCCTGAGAGCAAATATAGTTGGTGTTGGGACAAGGTAGTAGCAAAGGAACTTCTGGGTTTTTCCGGATGGCATTTTATAGGGACTATGTCCGGCTCATTAAAAAATCAAGGTGTTAATATTCTGCTCAACATATTTTTCAGCCCTGCCATCAACGCTGCACGTGCTGTGGCTTTTCAAGTTAACTCTCACATTGTACAGTTGTCATCAAACTTCTTCACAGCATTAAAACCGCAGATATATAAGACCTATGCCAATGGTGAATATAACGAGCTTTATAAGTTGATGATGAGAGGAACAATTATCAGTACGTTTTTAATTTCAGCAGTGGCATTCCCTGTATTGTCTGGAACGGATTTTATCTTGAGTCTGTGGTTAAAAGAAGTTCCAGACTATGCTGTTCTGTTTACGCAATTAGCATTGATTGACGGCCTTATCGAAAGTACCCAAAATACATTATGGACAGCATCATTGGCGACAGGGAAGATTAAAAATTTTATGTTCGTGATGTCTGGTATAGTATTCAGTAATTTGCCTATATCATATATTGCGTTGAAATTAGGCTGTGAACCTACGGTTGCGTTTTATGTTTCAATCGGTATAGCATGCGTAGCGGTTGTGGCAATGTCGCGGATGCTTGTCAAGATGATACTATTCCCATTTGCAAGCTATATGAAGCTTCTATTGAAGATAGCCTCGGCTTCAGCAATGTTAGGAATGGCAATACATTTTTTTGTACGCAACCGAGTAGATGATTTTCTTTCGTTGATAATTGCGGCAACAGTAATAGAGATTCTATTAATAGCAATGTATAGTTTAATCATGACAAAAAGTGACAGGAAGGCCGTATATAATATTGTGTTACAAAAGTTCAGAAAGAAATGACAACGACAGAATTATTAAGGGCAATAATCCCTTCATTCATATTCAATTTCAGACATTTACCACTGTGGCAAGCCGTTAAAATGCCTGTCTATGTGTATAAGATGAGATATCTTGGTGGGGGGGCAGAATTGTAATTGACAGCAAGAGTATAAAGAGAGGCATGATCCAATTGGGTTTCCCACGAGCTGCTACATATCCAAACTCCGGTATAACTTGGAGGAATTGTGGCGACGTGGTTTTTAAAGGTAAGTGCGTGATAGGTAATGATAGCTCTGTTATTGTTGGGAAATACGGTCATCTTGTTTTTGGTGACCATTTTCATGTGAATGCAGGTATGAAATTAGTGACAGAATGTTCAATTACCTTTGGGGCGAAAGTCCTGTTAGGCTGGGGCGTGACTATTTTGGACACGAACTTTCATTATGTATATGACATTGAAAAGCAAAAGAACAAAAGGGCTTTTGGTCCTATTAACATAGGAGATGACAATTGGATTTCCACTGGGTGTTTGGTGTTGAATGGAGTTAATACACCGCAAGGTTGCATTTTCGGAGCCAATACAGTAATAACAAAAAGCGGTAAAATGGAACCGTACTGTCTATATGGAGGCTCGCCTCTTCGATTGCTGTCACGCAATGTAATGAGACGATTTGGGAAAGATAGTATAACAGACTATACATATAAAGAAGATGATTGTTAAATACGAAATACCTGTTTATCAAATTAGTTGGTTAAACTACGCAGAGGGTGGCTTGATTGAAACTTATTATGAACCAGAAAGTATAGAAGAGTTGAAAAACATTGTCAGGTCTTTGTATAGGGAGGGGAAATCATTCGACATTGTAGGACATACGAGTAATATTTATTTCCTACCTGATTATAGCACTGATATATTGATCTCAACCAGGCGCATAAAAAATTTTGTGATAAATGAGGATAGTATAACGGCAGATTGCGGTGTTGGTGTCAGATGGTTGGCCTGCCAAATGGTGGACGAAGGAGTGTCTGGTTTTGAAGGTTTAATAGATTTGCCAGGAACTGTTGCAGCAGCAGTATATGGGAATGCCTCGTGCTACGACTGTAGTATCAACAGCCTGCTTATTTCATTTGAAGTGTTAAGACAAAATGGTGAGATAGAAACTCTTTATCCTGCTGACTTGAAATTGTCGAGAAGGTCGTCTTCTTTCAAACGAGGAGAACAGAAAGGCATTATACTGTCTGTGAAGTTGAGGAAAGAATACGGTAGTAAGGAGGAGATTCGGTTAAAGGCTTCTCAGAATCATCAAAAAAGAAAAACTACGCAGCCGCCTGCACAAAATAATTTGGGAAGCATCTACAGGGATAGTGAAGGATGGTCGCCGTATGGCAAAGTATTAAAGAACTTTGTTGCTTTATATGATCTTTTTTGCCGAGTAACTCACATCCGGAAGAATGGTGTTGACAAGAAGTCTGTTCTGTTACGTTTGATTGGTGCAACAGACTTAAAGCCGTATATCTATAGCTGGAATCGCTTTATATGGAAAGATGCAGATGCACATAGGCTTTTCTGGAAGTTTCATCATAAGCATCAGAAGTTGTTTAAAAACAGTGATTTTGAAATAGAAATAAAAGGAAAAATATGAAAATAGGAATTCTGACGTTTCACAACTCTCGCAATTACGGTGCTGTGCTTCAAGCATACGGATTAAAAGAGTCCTTGAGTGGCATGGGTCATACGGTCGAGGTTATAGACTACAGAACCCCAGCAATCGTAAAACGAAAGACCCCATTCGCACTTAATAATTTCATCAAGAATCCAGCTAGGTACTTGACATTATTTTTTAATATTTATGTAGGATATAGGAAGAAAGTCAATAATTTCAAACGTTTCGAAACAGCACTTCTTAATGTATCACGGCATCAATATTTGCCTGACGATATAAGCAATTCTGATTTTGATGCAATTATAATTGGCAGCGATCAGGTATGGAGTCCTATTATTACTCATGGCCCAGACCCCGTTTATTGGGGAGCTTATAAACCGACAAATGCTAAGCTGCTGGCTTATGCAGCCAGTTCTTGTGCCATTGATAAACTTGAGACTGAAGAATTCAAAAACGTAGGAGAATGGCTCAGACGTTTTGATGCAATAAGCGTAAGAGAAGAAAGATTGAAAAAATATGTGGAAGAAAAATCATCTCAAAATGCTAGGGTGGTACTTGACCCCACCCTTTTAGCTGGGAAGGAAATATTTGAAAAGATTACAGCCCCAAGAATTATTCAAGAGAGGTATGTTTTTTTATATCACGTAGAAAGAACGAGCAAATTAATTAATATAGCAAAAAAAGTAGCTAACAAATACAATGCCAAATTGGTTACTCTGGGAACAAATAGCATTACCCATGTTTTAAAACATCGAGAAAGGGATGTAATTTATCTGAATGCTTCGGTAGAGGAGATGCTCAGCCTTATTAAATATGCAGAATGTGTTGTTGCTTTATCGTTCCATGGAACAGCATTGTCGATACTTTTTGAAAAGGATTTTTATTCTGTTAAAGGAAAAAATACAGACAGGGTGTATAATTTGGTTAAACCATTAGAAATTTCCCCAAACAGAATTGTGGAAGATCCTGAAGAGATTGTATTTGACCACATAGATTATGAATATGTAACTGAAAAACTTGGAGTGTTAAGAGAAAAATCATTCGATTGGCTGTGTAACGCTCTTAAATAATAATGAGAAATGAATACATTAGATTTATATGTAAAATTGTATGGGAGGCTGACAGAAAAACAGCATATTCCGTTGAAGGTAATTGCCTTGTCAAGGCGAATTGTAAAATTTATTGCCCAGAAACATGTTCCGGCTTTTCTTAAAAAGCCATATCACAATCCAAATATTAAGACGGATGTCATCGTGTCTTTTACGTCTATCCCCGAAAGAATCGAGAATGTATGGCAGGTTGTGGAGTGTATGAAACGTCAAACCTACAAACCTGCAAAAATCATTTTGTGGCTTTCAGAAGACCAGTTTTCAGAAAAGGATGTACCTCGTTCTCTTAAGGATAGAGTTGATGACATATTTGATATTAGAATGGTTCCAGGCGACATACGCTCACATAAAAAATACTATTATGTGTTAAAGGATTATCCCCAAAGAAACATTTTTCTAATTGATGATGATATCTATTATCCGACGGATCTGTTGGAGAAAACTATGTTGGCTCATAAAAAATACCCCAATGCCATCATATCTAACTATGGCTACAAAATAGCTTTCAATGATGATGGTAACCCCAGACGTTATACAGATTGGAGTCGAATATACGGTGATTATTGTGGAAAGGATTTCTTTTTTGGATCTGGAGGGGGAACGCTCATTCACCGAAGTCTGCTCTATAAGGATGTAGAAAACCTTGACCTCGCAATGAAATATGCCCCCTTGGCTGATGACATCTGGTTGAACGCCATGGTTAGACTCCAAGGGACACAAATAGTGAAAATTCGTAGTGGAAATATCCTATCGTTCAACAATAAAAACAAAAACAGGTTAGCCATCACAAATCGGAAACTTGGTGAAAATGATAAGCAGCTTAAAAATGTGGATGAGTATTATCAAGATTTTCTTCATTCCGGAATTGGTAATAAAGGGAATGGCAGTAACCATATGATTTCTATTTGGAGTAAATAAAATGTAGTGATTGATTAATACAATAGTGAGAATTGGTAGTTTTGGTCATCAACAAATTATTTACAAAACCTTTTATGTATGAAAAAGCGGAACATTAGATTGGATAGCTTAAAAGGATTTCTGATAATTCTTGTTATTCTTGGTCATATACCAGGTGATTATAATCTAAAATATTTCATCTATGTTTTCCATATGCCCCTTTTTGTGCTGCTTTCTGGTTATTTCACAAAGACTCCAAGTGACTTGAAGGGTTTATGGCATTCACTTAAAGGAATAGCAAAACCTTTGATTCTTTTCCAAGTTATATATGTCTCATTAGACTATGTAATTTTTGAACGTATTGAAATAGCATCTATAATAACTCCTTTTTGGATATTATGGTATTTGATGAGCTTGATACTTTGGCGTATTTTCACATTTCTATTTCAGAAACCGATCCACAATGATCCTTTTTTATTCTTTTTAGTAGCTATTATGATAGCATTGTTTAGTGGCTATTGCCCAATTAGAAATCCATTTTCACTACAAAGAACTCTTAATTTCTTTCCATTCTTTTTAGCTGGGCTGTATCTAAGGCAAAGAGCAGATGTGTTGTCCTCCCTAGCTGGCCTGGGGGGGGCAAAAATAGCTTCGATAATCGTGATAGTTATAAGTGTTATTGTTGTTTGGTGTGGATTGTACCCGGAAAAGATGTATGATATGCTTCGTGGTGCCCATTCTTATGTGATACAAGATTTTCCCGTTAAATTATTGCTCATTATTTGGTCTTTCTCTTTGTCCTTTGCATTCTTACTAACAGCTAAAGAGAATCGCATTCTGTCAATTATAGGGAAAGACAGTTTAGTATATTATTTACTCCATGGATTATTAGTACGTTTTGTCCTTAAGCCATTTATTGCTTATTATGATTTGCCGGCAAACTTGTTAATATCTCTTTTTTATTGTACCATAGTTGTTGTTATTATATATATGTTAAATAAAAACAAGTATGTCCGTAGGTTAGTTTATGTTAAATGATGATATGTGTTTAAATAGTTAATCTGATATTTTTAAGAAATGAATAAGGAAAGTATATTATTTCTCACAAAAGATGCATTAAGCATAGATTACCTTCCCCAATACGGTAATAAGTATTGGAAAGGAAGAACTCCCAACCTTGGTGAGTTGGCATCTAAGGGCACTGTGTTTACCAATGCATTTACTGCTGCGCCATCATCCGCAATGTCTTATTTGACAATGTTCACACGTAGATATCCGTATGAACAAGAGATACAAACGTATGTACCACTACGAAAGCCATTCGAGGGTCAAACACTATTTGATGATGCCTATGATATGGGATTCGATTGCCACGTGATATGGGATGAGCATTGGATTCAGTTAGCACAGCGCTATTCGGAGTGCTATGGTAAACATACTACGATGCACAACATGAAGAATCTACGTCAGGGTGTTGGTCCTAATTATAGGCGCGATGAACCATTGAAAAGGAATGACCAATTGATGGAAGATACGCTCCTCATGATGAGACATGAGGTGGAGGGTGTTATGAAAAGAGGAAGGAAGTCGTTTATATGGTGTCACTTGCCACATGTCCTGAACGGCCGCATCTCTTACGCGGACGATATTGATGTCTTTGACCGCTATTTGGGTATGTTTAGGGAATTCTTTGCCGATGATAATATCTTTGTTTCGGGTGATCATGGGAACATGAACGGGATGCATGGTAAAGTGAGGTATGGCTTTGATGTATATGATCCAGCTATTAGAATACCTTTAATAGCCCCGAGAATTGATGATATACATATCTATGAAGAACAATTTTGCAATATTGATTTCTTTGAACTCATTTTCAAGAGAAAGATTGTTAAACGTGACATCATCTTCTCTGACTGTGCTTACTATGCCCAGCCAAGACGCAAATTAGCTGTTATTGATGGGAAGTATCGGTATATTTACAATAAAGAAACGCGAACAGAGGAATTGTATGATGTAGAATGGGACCCCCATCAGGATTTCAATTTGATGTCTGATTATGTGTATGATGTGGATAGACATATAGAATCCCCCGCTTGTGAATTATATTTTTATCCAGAGTGGAACTTGCTTCCGGCTGTGCGAGAAAGACTTAGAGGTGAAAAAGATAGAATATGGAGAGAGCCAACACGGTGGCAAAAGTTCATGAATGGCGTAAAAAATACAATTCTTGGCAACAGTTTCCTGAAGAAAGGAGTGCTGCCAATCATAAAGAAAGGGCTAAAACGATAATCATATTAAAAGTTTTGCTTAATGGAGAATTTAGTATCGGTGGTGATACCGTCATATGGAGGAGCAGAATTTCTGGAACGTTGCATTGACAGCGTTCTCTGTCAGACATACCAGCCGTTGGAGGTCATCGTGGTTGATGATAACGGCGTGGGAACACCTGATCAGCTAAAGACTGCTGAGGTGATGAAGAAATATGAAAGCGAATCGCGGGTGAGGTACGTCTGCCACGAGAAAAATATCAACGGCTCTGCGGCCAGAAATACCGGCGTGAAGAATGCCAATGGCGAGTACATTGCACTGATGGATGATGATGACATTTTCTATCCCGAAAAGATAGAAAGGCAGGTGGAATTATTGAACTCTCTGCCGGAAACTTACGGTGCCACTTACTGCGCCTGTGATATCTATCATAACGGAGTTAGGGTAGGTGTGACCAGTGTCTCGAAAAGTGGAAACATCCTGTACGAGTGTCTTTCCAACAAGGTGCAGATGGCATCTACATCACTGTTGATACGAAAATCAGCCTATCTGGCTATCGGAGGTTTTGATGAAACTTTCAGGCGGCACCAGGATTGGGAATTCCGGGCACGGCTTGCGGCCAAATATCTTTTTCAAGCAGATAATTTCTTCGGGTTCCGGCGCATTTTGGAGTTTAGGAACAGTCTGAACACCCCTGAGATATACAAGGAGAGACGAGAGTATTATCTGACAGCCATGAAGCCACTAATCAACACACTGCCATCACAGCAACAAACAGAGGTGTATGTCCATCATAGGATGGAGGTGGCTTTGATGTTTTTCAAGCACAAGAAGTATAAGGCATTTATAAGAGAGGTTTTGGGAACAAAACATATATGGGCGTGTCTAATATTTATGATGAGTCGTGTGTTTCTCATCTTTAAAAGGGGAAAACTGAGAATGATTGATTGAAACTAAAACATTCGTTCTTATGAGCAAAATAAGATGGTGTGTTTTCTTAATCGCCTTTATTTCAACGCTTTACTTGGCCATCCTGCCTTCTTGCGGAATAATTATGCGAAGAAATATAGGCAGTATGGCGGGGGATACCGTGTCCTATAGGGCAATTGGTCAATTAAGAAATGGTATCATAAGCGTTGAGAAGGAAGTGGACCTGCAGGGTAACGTCTGTTCGCTTCCACAGGGTGCAGCCCTCCATTTTAAGGGCGGAATCATTTGTAATGGTACAATTGTCGGCAATCGTACCAAGATAATCGCAAACGACTCAGCATTTGACCATATAAGCATATCGGGAACGTGGAACGTGCCGCAAATATCCACGGCACTGTTTAGAGACCTTAGTTATGCAAATTCCCTGAAAGACGTGATGGCTTTGGCCAATCCTGACATCGAAAACATAATAACTATTGAGAATGGCGCCTATACGGTGACTGCGGTAGAGGAGAAAGAGTCGTGTTTAACAATTCCAAGCAACACGGAGGTAAGACTAGACGGAGCAATACGGTTGAAACCTAACGATCTGAAAAGCTGTAATATCATTCTTGTCAAAGGCAAGAATATCAGACTGACAGGAAACGGTTCCATTATAGGTGACAAGCACAAGCATACAGGCACTGAGGGCGAATGGGGAATGGGTATCAATATAAGCGAATCGAACTATGTTGCCATTACTGGCATTTCTGTGAAGGACTGTTGGGGTGACTGTATCTATATTGGAGGTGCATCCAAGAATGTAGAAATAGCGAATTGCCGACTTGACCACGGAAGAAGGCAGGGCATATCAGTCACCAGTGCTGATTCCGTTGTCATTAGGAATACAAGCATTTCGAATATACGTGGTACGAAACCAGAATATGGCATCGACTTGGAGCCTAATAAGAACGGTGTCGTTGATCATGTTACCATAGACCATGTGACCATCAGCGACTGTGAAGGGGGTATCCTTGCCACTATAGGAAGTAAAAATAAGGAAACGAAGCGAATAGGAAAAATAAAGATAACTGGGAGTACGGTAACTCCCATGAGCTATTATCCTGTTAGGATAACCAATTGCGAGCAAATAGAAATTGCTGGCTGCAAGATAACTGCAAGTAGCGCAGACTTATCTGCCATCATCACTTCCAATGTCTGTGAAGTAAACGTTCATAATAACATTATCTACATCAAGGAAAGCTTTTTTGCGTCGTTGAAAGACACTGCAAAAAAAATGATGAGAAGAGAAGGCTATAAGGCTATCCAGTTAAAGCAAGCCGTAAAGAAGCGCGTGCAGGATAACGAAGAGATAGAAGTAAATTGACTTGTCGGAAAAATATTTAATCAATGAAAACGATTATAACCATACTTGACAGCATTGCGGAAACAAGCATGCCTTTTAATGAGTTTGTTCTTTACCGAGCTAACCATTTTAAGGATGAGAGGCAGCATTTGATTATCTGCAACGAGAAATATCCGTTGCCTGATGTTGATCTTCCGAGCAATCTAATGATAGAATATATTGGTAAGAACATGTTTCGGTGGAGGAAATACCTGCGACGTATTCTTTCTGAATACGAAAAAAAGGACGAACTGTATGCTATTCATCTTCATCAAGCAGGTCCTTCTATGAAAATACTGTTGTTAATGATGGGGACTGGTTTTAATAGTAAAGTTGTTTTTACAGTCCATAGTACATTTTCTGGTTATCCATTACACAACAAGTTTCGTAGTTTTATTGATGGCTTGTTATCAAAGTATATTGTGTGTTGTAGTAATGCTTCATACGCCAACTATCCGAGAAGCCTTAAAAGATTGAAAGGAAATCGAGTATTGCCTATTCAAAATGGGGTTGATACGGACAGAATTGACAGAATACTTGAAGGGAAGGAGTCGGATGTTCGTGATGAAGTAGTATTCGTATATGTTGCACGTATGGTTCCTTTGAAGAATCATAGTTTTCTAATAGATATAGCTAAGCGTTCTTTACCGCAAGCAAAGTTTCTTTTGATAGGGAAAGAAGATCAGAGAGTTATTAATAGAATAAAGAATGAAGAACTTGAAGGAAGATTTGAAGTGGCAGGGTTAATGCCTAGAAATGAAGTTTTTGAAAGACTTAATAATGCTGATGTGTATCTTTCAACTTCAACCTTAGAGGGGCTTCCTGTGTCTGTTTTGGAAGGGATGTATACAAAGATGCCTGCTGTGTTGTCAGATATACCGCAGCATAGAGAAGTGGCTTCGGGCAAGGCATTCGTTTCTATACTTCCATTTGACAAGGAACTATGGATAAACGAGATAAACAGATATGCTAGCATGGATAAAGAACAGCTTAAGAAGTTAGGCGATGAAAGTCATGCATACGTTAAAGAGAACTTTTCTCTAGAATCAATGCATAAGAAATATGATGAAATTTACAAGAAATTGAGAGAATAACTATGTTCCATAATATACTGCTTATGGGGAATATTGAACTATCAATGACGGCATTCACCGTATAGTTACATTGGGAAAAAATGAAGTTCTAGTAAATAAGTAAAAAGTCAACAAATTGTTAAAATAGGAAAATATGTTCAGTAAAGAGTTTCTTGAAAACAATCACGAGAAGTGTTTGGTCTTATTGGACAAGTTTATTGAGATCTGCGAAAGGCATAATATTGATTATTATCTTACAGAAGGAAGTGCTCTCGGAGCTGTGCGCCACAAAGGATTTATCCCTTGGGACATCCATATAGACATTCATTTAGACATTAAGAATTTCCTTATGCTAGATAATGTAATAAGGAAAGAAGATTTAGGCGAACTAGCTTGGTTTAGACCAGTTTCAAGGATTTGCCCATTATTTATGTTTCGGAGTCAAACAACAAAAAGCAAAGATTTCGATATCGTTCAAGCTCCAGATTTAGATATTACTATTATGGGTGAAGCTCCAAATAACGCGCTCGTCCGTTGGATTACTATGAATATCCTCTTTGTAAACATAAAAATGTTCAAACTGAAAAACACTGCTGTAGCCCGCCCTTTCCCATATAACATTCTAAGATGGGTATCTGCGCTCTTTCCCGATACTTTTTATCTTGGCTGCCTAAAATTCTTTATGAAGAGAAAACAATGTGGTCATGCAGAATATATGATGGCATTAACTCCTTCGTTTTACGGGGATAGCGAATTGATAAAAACAGAGTGGATTGGCCATAAACCATTTTATGGTGATTTTGAAGGGAGAAAAGTAAGAATATTTAAGGATTATCATTCATATCTAACTAATAGGTATGGCGACTATATGAAACCTGTTGTATGGGAATCTAAAGGTGAATATGGTGGTTGTTTTTATGAACATAAAACAAACATAAACGATATTAATAATGAGTAAAAGAGTTTTGCGTGATGTCTTCAAGCTATTTTTGTCTATTGTATTTTCTGCACTCTATTTGCCTCATTTTTTTTGCCTTTTTATAACTCGGAAGACAACTATTGTCCTTTCGGATGTAAAACAAATGAATAGTAGAATTGAATTGAAAATGCCTGCAATCTTGGCTTTGTTGTTTTTCTTACATACAAATCGTTACTTTCGTTCGCTTTTTTACTTCAGGATAGGACCAATCCTATCTTCCTTAATTAGTTGGTATAGACCTGGTGATAGATACTTTATTATTAGTAGTACGCTCAAATTAGGGAAGTCATGTCTAATAGCTCATCCTTATGCGACTATCTTAAATGCAGACGAAATAGGTGATAATTTTGTTTGCAGACACTGTACTACATTGGGGGAAAAAAATGGCAAAAGACCCGTTATTGGAAATAATGTAACCTTAGGAGCTTCTGTTACCATTATTGGCCCTGTTCATATAGGAGATAACGTAATAATTGGGGCTGGTAGCGTTGTGGTAAAAGATATTCCCAATGACTGTATCGTTGTTGGCAACCCTGCCAAGATTATAAAAAACAACTAGTATAATTATGAAAGCATTGATTTTGAACAGTGGCCTTGGCCACCGTATGGGAGCTATTACAAAAGAGCATCCTAAGTGTATGACTGAGATTTCTGCTCATAACACAATTTTGAGCCGTCAATTGAGGCAATTGGTATCTTTCGGTATTGAGGAGGTGGTGATGACCACTGGTTATTACGACCAGATTCTTGTTAATTATTGCAATGCACTTCACCTTCCATTGAAATATACCTTTGTCAATAACCCCATTTACGACACTACCAACTATATCTATAGTATCTATTGCGCCAAAGAACAGTTGAAGGATGACGACATCGTCTTGATGCATGGCGACTTAGTGTTTGAAAACTTGGTGATGGAGGCTGTTGTGAATAGTGAGGTCAGCTGTATGGCTGTCAGCAGCACATTGTCTTTACCAGAGAAGGATTTTAAGGCTGTTATTAAGGATGGTCGAGTAGAAAAAGTCGGTATTGAGTTCTTTGATAATGCGATGGCTGCACAACCCCTCTATAAAATCAGGAATGAGGATTGGCTTATATGGCTTGCTAATATTGAGAAATTCTGTGAGGCTGACAATCGAAAGTGCTATGCAGAGAATGCCTTCAATGAGGTCAGTGACCAATGCAAGATATATCCTTG
>AUXO015358374.1_pt1 | contig 16437 bp, 12 predicted proteins | sample 768731 | NCBI WGS metagenome assembly AUXO01 (sample SAMN02715735, study PRJNA202380) | gut metagenome | biome: sheep rumen | host: Ovis aries | place: New Zealand: Palmerston North
AAAAGTTCTTCATTAAGACGAGGGAGAAGCTTGTTCATCAGCACGTCTCGCTCAAAATGCATATCCTTAAATGTGGATGAGACAAATATTTTTTTCATCTTTGATACTATGATACTGAATTAGGTGCTTAATCTCAAAATAATCACTCAACTTCTCAAAAAAAGAAAAACATCATTTTGATTAAGATTTATCAGATGAAATGTTTTTCAAAATATTAGAAGATAATTAAAAATAACCAGCAATTCTTGGTTAATTTATAGTTTATTAACATTTTTTATTTCTTTTTAAACTTAGAAAATTATGGAAGAAACGATAAAGGTGAAGGTCACTGGGACGAACAACTCTTTGAATTCAACACTACCAAAGAACAAATTAATTGGTTGAATTTCTCTTATTAAACTATTTGATCGTTTTTGTAATTCTCTTTGTGCGTGCAACGCGTATTTTTATAACGTTGCGGGCATATTCGTGATAGAATATTAAAGAAATGCATCAGCGCGATACTGTTATTGATAGTTTTATTGCAAACCCATCGACTAACATTGTAGATGTTTTGTCTTCTTCAGGCTATACACTTGAAGCTGCAATCGCTGACATAATTGATAATTCGATTGCTGCCAAGTCAAAAAACATCGATGTTACTTTCGAAATTAATGGATTAGACTCTAGAATCATTATTACCGATGATGGCTTTGGAATGGATGAACAAAAACTCCACGATGCTATAATCTATGCCCATAAAAATGTCAATGATGTAAGAGATATAACCGATATTGGCCGTTATAGTATTGGATTGAATTCAGCGTCCTCATCTTTTTGCAATTTCTTGTTTCTAACTTCTAAACCAAATAACGGTGAACAACATTCTATTGCGATGGACTTTAATTATTTGAGATCCAAAAACGAGTGGCGAATATTTAATGTTCAAAACAGAAAAGAAGCTTGTATAAAGTCAAAAAGCGGAACAATTGTAATTTGGGAAGACCTAAAGCTTGAAAAAGACGACGCTATAAATGAGAATCTTTTATCAAATGATGATGCTATGTTGGTTTTGATCAATAGAGTGGAAAAGCATTTGTCTAAAGTTTTCTTTAGATTTATTGAGTATTATGGAGTTCATATTTCAGTTAATGGTTCTAAAATTGAAGGATGGGATCCGTTTTTTAGAAATAATGATAACACTCAAAAGGTGTTTGATGACGTTGTCTCTACTGTCAACGGAACGCCAATTAAAGTTGAAGGATATGTTCTTCCTGTTGTTGAACATTTGTCCCCACAAGAGAAAGATTATGAATATGGTTTTGATAAAAATCTTCAAGAATTGCAGGGTTTTTATTTATACAGAGGAAATCGATTAATATCCATTGGCGGGTGGCTAAACATAGAAGGCTTAAATATAGATCCAAAAGCAAATTATGCTCGTATAGGCATTTATGTTGATAATACTTTAGATAAATATCTTTCCGTTAATTTTATTAAAAACTCAATAAATGTTCCTAAGGAATTGGCCGATGTTTTAAAGCCTATTGCCAAGGATGTAAGGAAACGCTCTGTTAATAATTTCGAATATAAGAAAAAGCCAAGGCCGTATAAGAAAAACAAAGACATTTCTATTAAGCCTTGGATTGTTACGCATACGGATTTAGGAGTTAAAGCATCGATTAATGCTGAACATCCTATAATAAAATCAATTTGCTCAAGCCTATCAAAAACGCAAAGAAATATGCTTTTTAACTTGCTCTCAAAATCTATTCCAATTGGCGATTTTGAAAATTATCACGGATTAGATGACGAATATTCTGATGATGAGATGATGGAAATGCTCGAATTAAAATATAACGAGTTTAAAAAGTCTAATTTTACAAAGAAAGAAATAATGGAACAATTCCAAAGAATTAGTCCTTATTGTGAAGAAAAATATCGAGTTTTAGTTTACGAATTTATGGATGGTAAAGATGATGACTGAGGAAGAGTTAGCTGTTCACGAAGAACGAAAAACTTTTATAAAAACTGAATTAAATCGTTTCTATAAACGAAAGATTTCTCATGAGAAAGCAAAGCCACTTAACGAGCAATATGATGAAATGATGAATTTTATAAAATGGGATTTAGATTCATACAATTATGATCCTGACGAATTTATAGAATTTATCAAAGAATGTATTAACGAAATGATAATCGCAATGGACAACGCTGCGGCCGTTTTTGATTATGACTATAAGCCTTGGCTTGAAAATACGAGAGACAAAATTAATTGGTTTTATAACGATAGATATGTTGATTTTCTTTTAAAAGAAAAAGATTGGTCGTTAAAAACAGTAAAATCTATCAACGAAACATCAGACACTATTTTAGACCATTGTGGAAATCCTTTGGCTGGTGTTGATTTTGGAGTAAAAGGACTTGTTGTTGGTGATATTCAATCAGGCAAAACAGCAAATTATACTGCATTAATCAATAAGGCTTTGGATGTTGGCTATAAATTAATCATTGTCTTGGCCGGTTTAACCAATGACTTGCGCTCACAAACACAAAAAAGGCTTGATAAAGAAGTTCTCGGATATGAGACAAAGCCGAACAATCAACGCGGCGATGCAATTGGTGTTGGCAAAATTGCAAAAGGCAAGAACTATATTAACTGTTTAACTCAATCTAATGTGGCGGGTGATTTGAAAAAAATGATCCAAACATATCCATTAGGTGAAGGGTGTGTTCCTATAATGGTCGTTGTTAAAAAGAACTCTTCAGTCTTAAAGGCTTTGATAAACTTCATAGAATCAAACCCAGTTGTTAAAGATTCTGAAGATTTAAAACTTCACATCCCAACCCTAATTATTGACGACGAGGCTGATCAAGCATCAATTAACACTAGAAATAGTATTGAAGTTGATGAGGCAACTACAACCAATAGACTCATAAGAACATTGTTGGGTCTTTGTGCTAGATCTACATACATTGGATATACCGCAACTCCTTTTGCAAATATTTTTATTCCAACAATGGATGATCTAAAGTATCAGGATTCAATAAAAGATTTATTCCCGAGCAATTTTATTATTTGCCTTCCTACCCCTGACAATTATTGTGGAGTAAAGGAATACTTTGGGATTGAACGTTTTGATGATGGAGAGCATGATAACCTAAAGCTTGATTTATTTAGAGAAATAGATGTGTCCGATATTAAAGAAGCGTTCAACACAGAAGATGGCAAAACAAAAAAAGATACAGAAGTTATTGGAATACCAAATTCATTAAAAGAAGGAATAATGCACTTTATTATTGCTTCTGGCGTAAAAATTTCTAGAGGAATTATTGAACACAATTCTATGCTTGTTCATATTACAAAGAACGTTTGTCCTAATGGCGAATTAAAAGAGCTTATTGATTTGGAATTAGATAGACAAACAAAAGGTTTTAAATTTTATTCAAAAGTACAAAAAGAGTTTAAACATTATTGGGAACACAATATAAAACCAATATCTCAAAAAAGACTCGGCGATTCTTTCCATGATAATTGGCCGGATGTTAAGGAAGGCATAATTAAAGCACTTAGAATGGTTACTAGATCTGACACTGTCAAACTAATCACCGGCGATTCCGAGGACATTATTGATTTTTCATCATCGAATAGTGGAATGCATATCATAGTTGGCGGCGATAAATTAAGTCGTGGTCTAACATTGGATGGTTTAATTGTCAGCTACTACTATAGAAATACACAAGCATTCGATACTTTGTTACAAATGGGAAGATGGTTTGGATATCGTAACGGCTGGCTTGATTTATGCCGAATTTATACAACAAGATACATTATTGATGATTTTATTGCTGCAGCTGAATCACTAGATGGTTTTAAAACTGATATTAGAACAATGAATGATTTACACTATAATCCATCTCAATTCGGCCTAAAAGTGTTGCATAATTCACGATTAATGCCAACAGCTGCAAATAAAAGAAGAAGAGCAGTTTTAACTAAAATTACTTTTTCAGGAGATTTGCAACAAACCATTTCATTCTCAAATCAATTCAAAGAACATAACAGGGAACTAACTTGCAATTTCCTTAATGCATTAAAAAATCCAATTGAGTACGACAATAAAATGGTTTATCGAAATGTTCCAGCAAAAGACGTTTTGAATTACCTTAAAAACTATAAAGAATGTTTAGTGAGGGGAAGAGGAAGAATTAGTGTTTTGCACTGGATAAGTTATATTGAAAAATTGAATTCAAAAGGCGAACTGACAAACTGGACTATTGTCATGCATTCGTTAAAGAACGATCACACTAAACATTCTGATCGTTATGATTACATTAATGGTCATCTCATTGTAAAGCCAAGACGTAAAGCGAGGACTCAAGTTAATGATGGTGAAAATTTCCTCATTAAGGCAGTGACAAATCCTTTTGATTTTTTGGATTTTTTCGATAAAGATGACCCTATTAGAAGTGAATTTAATGCATATCGTGCTGGTGATCCTAAAATTAGAGCGCGTTTTACGCCTGAGAACGCTTTGCTAACGATTTATGATTTTGACATTGTTGCAAACGAGGATGTTGTTTCAAGTATTGTTCCTGGTGAAATTACTAGAAAGACCGGAGATGTTTTACCTAACGGAGAAAGTTTCTTTGGACTTGGAATTTGGTTCCCATTAAGCCCGAACGAAGAGAATGCAAACGTTGCTTATTTCATTAATGAAGTGTACCAAAAGACAACGCAAGAACAAATAGATGCCAATATGTGGTCAGGAGAAGAAGATGAATAGCGCAAATTTATATGATGTTTGGGAAAACATTACTAAAAAAGCAATGAACGAATGCGAGTCTGACTTACAAAATATTTATGTGCCTTACGGTTCATGCAAATTTGGAATGACTTTTATTTCTACCAATAGACTGAAAAGTAAAGCCTTATATATTGAAGTCGAAGATTATGTTGTAGATAAAATTAAACTTCCGCAAATAAAAGGTCTTTCTTTTGAATTTATTTCTGTGCCAGCTATTGATTCGTCTAAAATTTATTTGAAAATTTCATTAGTAAATACAAATGTTATGGAGGAAGCTTTTGAAGCTTTTACCGTTAGTGTCTTTAATAATATTCAAGACATATCAAATTCATTAGAAGCTGTTGATATAATTTGCCAGTTAGTTTATGACTATGAAGAATTTTTTGGTTTGGAAAAAGAAAAACGACTAACAAAACAAGAAGAGCAAGGTTTATTTGGCGAGCTTTTATTTCTTGAAAGCGTACTCGATAAAAAAGGAGAGGACTATCTTTCTATTTGGACGGGACCACAAAAAAACAAACACGACTTTATTACTCCTAGAAATATCGGAGTAGAAATTAAAACCACTGGTTCGCAAGCACAAAAGAACATTTTCATTTCTAATGAAAACCAACTTAAATTTGAAGATAGAGAAAAACTTTTTCTTGTTCTCTATGTACTTGAAGTAAATCCTAATGGCGAAAATATTATAGATGTATATAAACGTATATTTAATAAGCTTCAAACAAACAAAGCCAAACGCTTATTGAATGAAAAACTTTTAGAGTTTGGGTTAGACACGAGTTCATATTCAGCCAGATATTCGTTTGTAGTGATTTCGAAAACTTGTTATCAAGTAAATAGATCTTTTCCTCGCATTTCTAAAGACCAAATCGACCAAAGTATTTTCGACGTGAAGTATAGAGTGAATGTTGACCATATTTCTATTTTTAATGGAGACGTATATGAAGAATTATGATTATAGTGAACTTTTTAAAAATAGAATTGATGCTCTTGAATTAGACGACGAAGAAAACCCGCTTAGTCTTAGGCACAAGTTTTTAAAAATGGCTGTCTTTGAAACAGGAGGATCTTTTGACCCAGAGATAGGAAGTTTCGAAATCCCTGCTAGAAAAATAAAAATTGATGGTTATTATGACGATGAAGATGAGAAAATCTTCCATATTTTGTCATTAGTTTATTTTGATGAAAACGAGGTCACCAAAGAAGAATTTGCTGAGGAGTATAACAAAAACATGCTCTACATAACAAATTTTATTTTTCAGGCCTTATCTATTAACAATTCTTCATTATTAACAACATCGACAACATATGAGGCATGTATGGCTTTCAAAGATGCAAAGGACAACGGGTACTCTTTTGTGATAGATTTTTATTCGAATTTTGATTTTCCTGAACTCAATGATCTTCCAACTGCCAAATTCAACGGTATTGAAGTAGGAAAAACATATTTTGGTGCGAGCGAGATTTATGAGTCAATCATTTCTAACGATTCATCAAAGCTTATTATTGATTTGAAAAAGGACTACAGTACTTGCTTATATGCTATAAAAATTGCATCTACTAGAGATTTTGATGTTTACTCAACCTCTATTTCCGGTAGGCTTCTTGCAAAAATATACAACAATCATAAAAGCCGTTTACTAGAAGGTAATGTCAGGTCTTATTTGAAAAGAACACAAAAAGTTAATAGCGGGATTGTTAGAACATTACAAACAACTCCTAGTGAATTTGTTGCATATAATAATGGTCTTTCAACTGTTGCGAGTCTTGAAGGAAGCGTAATTAAATCTTTAAAAGGAGATTTTGTTGAAATTGAAGCTCTTAATCAATTACAAATCGTGAATGGTGGACAAACAACAGTTACTATTTTTGAGTGCTCACGAGACCCTATAGATCTAAGCGAAGTAGTTGTTCCAATGAAATTGACAGTGCTCAAGAGAAGAGAGAATGAAGCTGAAATGGTTTCGAACATTTCTAGATATGCCAACACACAAACGGCTATTGCTAAATCAGATTTATCATCAAACGAACCTTTTTATAAAGAAATGCAAAAGTTTTCAAGAGCGGTGCCTTGCTATAAAGATAATATTGTCGCTCCTATTAATGAATATTATTGGTTCTTTGAAAGATCAAATGGTCAATACAATACCGAAAGACGAGTCATTTACAACTACAGTAAATCTTTTGCCAAGAGGTATCCCGAAAAACTTAAATTCTCGAAAAAGATATTAGCAAAAGCAATAATGGCATATGAGAGAAAACCTGACATTGTTTGTTTAGGAAACGAGAAAAACTTCGTAGAGTTTAATAACTATGTTACTGAGAACTCAATTATTCCAAATGAAGAATATTTTAAAAAATTTATTGCAATTCTTATTCTTTGGCGATCAGCTGACAAAATCATTTTGAAAGACAAATTGCCAATTAAGGCGGCCGTTTTGCCTTACACAATTGCAAAACTTAGTCTCCATTCCATGAAAATGATTAATTTATCAAAAATATGGAATGATCAAAAAATAGATTCAAATTTAGAATTCCTTATTTTAGATATCGCACGCCAGGTCTCTAAATATTTTCAAAGCGTACTAACTGAATATCCGAATACACTTATGTGGGGACGTAAACCAGAATGTTGGGAAGCAATCAAAAAGATTCCTTACACAATTGCAAAACTAGACACTGAACAACCTTTTGAATTTATGCCATCAAATCCAGTTATTAAGTTTATAGAAAAGAAAGAGAATTTGAACAATTATTCCTTATGGAATAGAGTGCTCATTTGGAATTCTAAAAATAAAGTTTTATCTATTCAACAAGAAAAGTATATCCAAGATGCAATGGTGGATATTAGATATAGTATGAGAATTTCATCAGTAGTAAAAGAAAGAAAGGTCAAGGAACTATTTTTAAAAGCAGTTAGAAATGGCTTTCCTTATAGGGATTAATTATGTCTGCAATCATTCAAGATAGCTGTGTTATTTTTTCAATACCAAATAGTGAAGCAATAATTAATGTTCAAAGGACAACTGAAAAAGTTAGAACAGTCGGTTCGTTTTATTTGTCCCAACAAGCTGATGCTATTGAAAAGTTTTTAAACAACTTGGAAGGGAACTTTTATATTGACCTTGCTTCTTCCTATTTATATTGCAAGGATGCGTATCAAGAACTCATTAACAATTGCAAAAGCATTTACAATCATGAGCTATTTTATCTAGAGGAAGCCCTTAAAGATATTGAATGGGCTAGTAGAAAGACACCGGAAATACTTTTCTTTAAAACAAACAATCCAATAATTATTGAAAAAAGGAAATATTTAAAATTGCCATCGCAAGAAATGGATATAGGAGTTTTTAAAGCACTTTGTTTAGGAGAAGTTTCTGAAATAGTATTTGAGAAGCTTTCGTCTGATTTTATAAGAATATTTGTTCGTCCAAAGAAAGAAGCGGTGCCATTCTTTAATAATCTCGTTACTTTTAAGAATTGGCTTAAAATGAATGGAAAGATTAAATAACATGCTTAGAGTTGGAACTGTTTTTAGTGGAATAGGCGCCTTTGAATACATGCTTAAGCAAAAGAATATTAAGCATGAAATCCTTTTTGCGTGCGATTGCGGGGACAGAAAAATAAATATATCTCAAGAAGAACTTGAAGAATTAGAAGAATTGCCTTTCCCACAAAAGACTCAAGAGGCTGAAAAAATATATTTGAAGTGCAAAAAAGAAAATAGAATAAAAGAAACTTACTTAAAAAATTATGACTTTAGCAAAGGAACTTGGTACTCCGACATTCGTTTTCTCGATGGAACAATCTACAAAAATAAAATTGACATATTTGTTGGAGGAAGTCCTTGCCAAAGTTTCTCTTTGATGGGCAAAAGAAGAGGGCTAGAAGATACTAGAGGCACTCTGTTTTACGAATATGCCCGCTTGGTTAATGAAATTAAGCCAAAAGTATTTATTTACGAAAATGTTCCAGGGATGTTGGTCCATGACAATGGTAAAACATGGAAGACTATTCAAAACGTTTTTAACTCCCTGGGTTATAAAATATATTGGTCTGTTTTAGACTCATCTAAGTATGGTATACCTCAAACTAGAAAAAGACTATTTGTAGTCGGATTTTTAAATGACGATGCATCTAAATTTAAGTTTCCTAAAGAAATTAAACTCAAAAAGAATGCTTCTGATTATTATGAAAAAAACATAGAGCCGAAATATTACTTAAAAGAAAAAGGCTTTAAATTTGTCACAAACCCAAAGAATCGGGGAAGAGCCAAAATAAACTCTCAAGTAATTAGAACTCAAAAAAGAAATCAACAATTTAATTGGAATGGTGACTTTGTTTTTGAAGAATATGATAAATTATCAAACGAAGCTTCCAAACATGCTTATATAGGTGTATATGAAGGCAAAAAAGGTGCTGTAAGAAAGATGACACCTCGAGAGTGTCATAGATTAATGGGCTTTGGTGATGATTTTGTTATCGACACTCATGATATTGACGCATACAAACAATCTGGAAATAGTATCGTTGTTAATGTATTATCTGAGTTGATGGATGAAATTTTAAAGGTTTTACAATGATTAGAATTGCTACAGTTTTTAGTGGTATAGGTGCTGCGGAATTTGCTCTTAAAAGACTTAATCTTAAACATGAGATTGTTTTCGCTTGTGATAACGGAAATGTTGTTTTTGATTATGATAAAGAAAAAGAGTTTCAAAACGTTAAGTCTTTAAAGACAGCAAAAGAAAAACAAGAATATATTGAGCATCTTTATGCTTCAAATACACGAAGACATAATTTTGTGCGAGATAGTTATTTGGCTAATTATAAATGCAACAAAAAATCTTTTTATCAGGATGTAATTTTATTAGATGGGACTCCATATCGAAACAAAGTAGATCTGTTCATTGGTGGAAGTCCTTGTCAAAGTTTTTCTATTGTTGGTAGTCAAAGTGGTTTCAAAGATAGAAGAGGGAATCTCTTTTTTGAATATACAAGATTGGTTGATGAGATTAGACCAAAAGCGTTTATTTATGAAAACGTTAATGGAGTTTTGAATAATAGTAATAAAAAAACTTGGGAAATAATGAAACAGGAATTTGATAGGCTTGGTTATTCTTATTCTTATTTTGTATTGAACGCAAAGGATTATGGAATCCCCCAAAATAGAAGAAGATTATTTGTTGTTGGCTTTAAGGATAAAAAATTATCCATAAACGCACCAGCTGTTAAAGAATTGGTATTAACAATGCAAGATTTTCTAATCGAATCTTCGGACTTCGGCGGAATGACGTTTGATAATGATGGGAACATTGTTTTTTCAAAAAAAGGTGGAGAAATTGATCCTAAATACTTCTTGTCTAAACTTGTGAGTATCTATGTTATGAAAAGTGGCACTAAAAATTGGTTTCAAAAACCTGTCACCGATTTGAAAGTGGCTAGAACGCTTTTGTCTACTATGGGGAACCATCATAGAGCCGGCGTTGATAATTACATAACTATTAATGGAAAATTAAGATCATTAAGTGAAAGAGAAGCTCATAGATTAATGGGTTTTACTGACGACTATAAAATAGTTGTGTCAAAGGCACAAGCATACAAGCAGGCTGGAAACAGCATTGTTGTTGATGTTATGATGGCCATTATTAAAGAAATAGTCGGAACGGGGGTCTTTGAGTAATGTCATTAATTAAATATCTAACGTTTCCGTTTTTCCAAAAGCGAACTATATAGTACATTAAACTATAAAAAACCTGTTGTTGACGAGATTTGTGGCTTTGTTTTGAGAAGAGTTAATAGATGTTCTTGTTTATTTTAGAAACATGCTAGACAAACTCATCTAGATAAAGACAAAATAGTTAATTCTAAAATGTAACAAAGTGAGAAGAAATATCCTGTTCACAAAGCTAAATGAAAGGCCGATGAATTATGATTATCTATGAGAAAACTAAGCGCGAATTTATCAATGACTGCGCAACCCCAGAAATAAAAAACATTCTTATTGAAGCTTTCTTAAATAAGGGACTCTCAGTGCCAAATAATAAAGAAACTAGAGGATGGTATTCATCTCTTAAACCAATGAGAGATGTTTTGATGAGTAGTAATATTCATGATGATGTTACTATTGGTCTTGAATATCATCTTTCCTATGGCGGAAGAATCGACTTTTTAATGCTTGGAGATAACAATTATCAAGAAGGGCAAGAAAACTTAGCCGTTGTTGAACTCAAAGCTTGGAGTGAGGCTGAAGTTTATGATGAAAATAGCCCAGTTGCTGTTAAAAGTGATATGTGTGGTGGTCGTGAACCAAGTAAGCATCCTTGTTATCAAGCGAAGCAATATAAATACGATTTAGAAAGTTGGAATAAGACTGTTCAAGATAAAAAGATTGGTATTTATCCAATTGGATATTGTTTTAATTTGGCTGAATCATATCGAAAAGTTCTTCGAGGCGAACCATATACAAGATGGGAAAACGTGCCTCTTTTCCTAGGTGGAGATGAGGAAGAAAAGAAAATGGCTGAATATTTGGAATCAATTATCAGCAAGCCATCCAAATCAAAAACTCCTTTAACCGAAATTGATAATGGTGCATATTCTCCATCAAAAGAGTTGGTAGAGTCATTAAAAGATATTTTAAATGAAAAAGATAAGTTCTTCATTTTACGTGGTAACCAAGATGCAATCGGTGCTGTTATTGATAAGACAGTAAGAGATTCATTACAAGATGGCAAAAAGAGAACGCTAATCATCAAAGGTGGACCAGGCACTGGTAAATCAGTATTAGCGATTAAAGAATTAGCCAAATGGGGATCAACTAAATATAAAAACAAATTCTATAAAGCTATTTACTATACAAAGAATTCAACACCTAGAAAATGCTATGAATATATGGCGGCTAGAGGGGACGTTGAGATGATGGCTAGATTTAAAGAATTATTTCCTAGCCAGGTTGGCATCGCTGATAATGCTCTTAAAGAAAATTCTGTAACGCTTGGCTTATTTGATGAAGCTCATAGAATTCAAGATAGGCCATATCAGTATAAAGGAAAGAATCTACTGTATGATTTAATTTATCAATCGCTGGTTTCAGTTTTCTTTGTAGATGAAAGTCAAATTGTTACCGCAAAAGATATTGGTTCAATTGAAAATATTAAAAAAGTCGCAATTCTTCAAGGATCGTTGGTCGATGACAACGATTTAACATTAGACACACAGTTTAGATGTAATGGATCTGACGGATATATGTCCTTCTTAGACCATCTTTTAGGTATAAAAAGTAATGAGAGTCAAAGACTAACTCCTCCGCAAGACTACGATATTCATATTTGCAATAATCCTCAAGAGATGTATGAAGCAGTAAAAGCAAAGAATGCTGATAATAGAGCACGCATTGTTGCTGGTTATTGTTATGACTGGAATTCACAAAATGATAAATCAAAATTCGATGTTATCATTCCATTTGAAGGTGGTGTATTTAAAAAGAAATGGAATAATCCTGCTAAAAGAGAATTGTGGGCTGTTGAACCTAATAGATTTGAAGAGATTGGTTGTATTCATACATGCCAAGGAATGGAATTTGAATATGTTGGTGTGATTATCGGCAATGATTTGCAATATAGAGATGGTAAAATTGTCACAAACAGAAAAGCATTATCTAATAGTGATAAGACTTCTGGAATCAAATCTCACAAGGATCCTAACAAAGCTGATGTAATGATACGAAACACATATAGAGTTCTTTTAAGTAGGGGAATGAAGGGCTGCTACATTTATTGTGAAGATAAAGAATTAGCCAGCTATCTTAAAAAATTGTTAAGGAAATAAAAAATGATTGAATGGTGGGGAACAGTATTAATTTCTATCGCTTCGGCTATTGTAAGTGGCATCATTACAGGTCTTTTTACTCTTTATATTGAGAGGCATAAACAAAAGCGACAAGATTTACAACGCAAAAAGGATGAATTACAAAAGCAATACGATACCAGGCCTAGATTGGAACTTAAACAGTTTAAAGATATTGAACATGGAAACGTGCAATCTAAATCCGATTGTTCATGTATCCTCTTAAACTTTAAAGTGATTAAAAAAGAAAACAAAAGATATTTTTTGTATGATGAAAGAGCGCTAGATTTGAATAATTTGTGCTGTGTTGAATATGACTTTATTAATACCGGAAAGACAGAAATAGAAAGTATTTGTCTGGTTTCAACTCACCCACGAACAACCTCGATGATTGAATTAGAAAAGAGAGAGTTTTTGATAAAAAACAAAACCATATGCTATGAGGCGTGGTCGAACAAACGCTTTATTAAACCGGGCGAAACAGTGTCAATTAAAATTAGTTATATAAAGAACAAATTAGTGATGTCCCCATTTAGTGCTAGTGCAGCGATTTATATGGAAGATATAAACGGACATTTATGGCGCCAACCATTATTTTGCCCAACGGATGAAATAGAAAATTCAAGCAGAGCAAACTATAAAGAATTTAGAGATAACAGAAATGTTGGTCTTGCTATCGATTGTTTTAAAGATCAGTCTCTTTGGTGAATGGTATGACAAGGTGGGAACTCGCAAGATATTTAATTGATGCAAAAAAATGCGTAGATAACATCCTTTTTATCGCAGAAAATATCAAAGAACTAAGAAATCTGTCATTAAGGGATATTGTTGAAGATAAACAAAGAAAATTTTATATCAATGTAAAAGTTGTTTACGATAAATGCCTCACAAATACTCAAAAGAAATCTTTAATAGATTCAGATATGATTTACAAGCAAACATGTATAGAACGAGATAAGAATTACGCTCATAAAGATGATTCATATATTAAACCAGACCATAAGTCTATTGCTGAAATAGCGGATACTCTTAAAGAAAGATTAGTTCATTGTTTTGAATTGTGCAAAAATGCTTTGCCAGATGCTTTAACTCTAGATTTTATTGATTATGATAAAGATTTATATAGGTTTTTGAACAAGATTGATTCGGAAAGGGAAGAAAAATTATTAAAAGCGCAATATCCAGGCTATGGTGTTAAACCAAGCAATAAAGATTTAAAAAGTGGTATATCAAAAAAAGTTTTCTATGATACCGAAGATATGAAGAAAATTAATAATCCAGATGAATATGCTGTTATTATGAATGCTGGGCTAACAGTAAGAGAGGGTATCCAAGAAATGCAAGACAGCATTATTAGGATAAATGTTTTAAGCGGACAGAATATGTGGGTACAACCAAATATGGATGTTATTAATAAAATTAAAAAAATGATTGAAGAACATCCAGATTTGCCGTTTTTATATTAATAAGTATGGAAAAATATCATAATTATCGCGACATTAATTCACTCGAGCTTTTAATAAATGAAGTAGAAAAAGCTATAGATGCTAAATCGTATTTAGCGGCTTTACATATGGCTTTAAGCATACCGGACATGCTTGGCATACTGGCATATCCAGAATTTAATGGAAACAAATATATTAAATGGTTTGACGAAAATGTCAGAAATATCACATTTGGATATTTGTATTCTGAAAATCCAACAGGAATTAGTGATGACTGTCCAAAAATGTGTGGCGAAGTTTGTTATGCGTTAAGATGCAAACTATTTCACGAAGGTGTTAACGACATTGAAACCAAAACTAAAACAAAAGTCAGAATAAATGAATTTGTTCTATCTTTTGACGATGAGGATTTCGTTAAAGGTAACTACGCCGGCAACTACTATGAATTTGATAAGTATGATCCTAAAACAAATACCTGCCCAGAAATCAACTATCTCTATATCAGTTGCAAGGGATTATGCAAAGAAATAGTGATGGCTGCCAAAGCGTTTTATAAGAATCATCCAGACCTTGATTATCCAAAATTACGTATTAATCAAGGCCATGGAAAAGTAAGCGATCTTTGGTTTAAATGATTAAAATTACCAGCAATTCTCGGTTGAATTTATTATTTATTAACTTTTCTTAAACTTGATCGTTATGTTTCTTAAATTCTAGTTAACCATTGTCGCCTGTAATAAGTCTTTCTATTTAATCTTGGTGAGAATGTTATAATAAAATTGTTCAGAAATTGTAACAGACGAATTTAACTTAGATGTTTCTCCTCATTTTTGTTGGTTCGGCCATGACTGGTGTTATTAATTTCTTGAGCAGAATAGGAGACTTTTTTAATGAAAGAAAAAGTGAAGAAGTGGTGGTCGAACTTCAAACAATTCGACTGGAAGATGTATTTGGCACTTTGTTTATTAGCTTTGGTGCCTGCCATCTATCAAACAGTAATAACAAAGCTAATTACTTCCTCAACTAGTGCTGGCAGTTTAAATATTGTCGGACAAATGGAATGGTTTGATCTTATTGATGAAACCATATGCGCATTCTTGATTGTGCCGATGTATTCAGTGTTATCTAAGGCACATAAAAGAGAAGACTTTAACAAAGTAGTATTTAAATTAGGAATCATAATAGTAAGTCTATATGCTTTGTTCTCATTAGGAACATTCTTTTATGGCATCCATATAGTTTCTTATATGAATCCTAATGAAATTGATGTCGGAGCTGCATATCGATATTTATCTTTAGAAACAATTGCATTCATGATTGGAATTATATTCAGCTATGTGAATGTCGTGTTCATAGTTATAGATAAATCTAGATATATGTATGCATTCTTAGTCACCAAGATTGCATTAGCGTTACTTTCAGACTTTGCTTTGGTTCCCGGTATGGGAATAGATGGTATCGCAGTCTCTAATATTATTGCCAATACCATTATGGGTGGCTTAGGCATATTGATGCTTGTTTTAACTAAACAATTAAGGCCTGGCAAATTTAATAAAGATGATTTTCCTCATTTAAAAGACTGGGGACGTATAGGCTTATTTGCTGGCGGTCAACAATTCTTAGATAACATCATCTACGCTCTTATGATTGTTAGAATGGTTAACGCAGTATCAGAATCCGGTAATTACTGGGTTTCTAATAATTTCATATGGGGTTGGTTATTAATTCCAATTACATGTATGGTGGAAATCATTAGAAAAGATGCTGGCGAGAATGGTTATAAGCTGAAGCAATTAAATTATTATTCATTAACTACGTTTGTTATTGTAATTTGGTTTAGTTTAATTCCTACATATCAATGGTTCTTTGGAACAGTAGAAGGATTAGATAATCCTGGTTATATATTTGAAATTGTTTTGAAGAATCTTGGTTTTTATGTGGCGTATGCATTTTCTCAAATTCCAGATGCGATATTTGTTGGCATGGGTAAAACCAAATATAACGCGATTAATTCACTAATCTGCAATATTGTCTATTACGGCATCTGGTTTATCCTTTATCAAACAAAAGCGGTAACCATGTCTATGGATATGATTATCATTATGTTTGGTGTTGGAAATGTTGTTCACTGGATAGTATCACTTGTGGAAGAAAAGGTGTTCCTTAAAAGAGAACTCAAGATGATACAAAATATAAACGTTGATTAAAAAGAGAATATTAAAATAGCTTTACAAGTAGTTATTCGTAAATAATGGGTATTTCACTCTTTGAGTGCTTGTTTAAATAAGCTTAATTTCATAAAATAATATTATTAATGAGCACTTATTGGTGTAGATTTGCCGTATTGTATTTAC
>AUXO018098085.1_pt1 | contig 16437 bp, 15 predicted proteins | sample 768731 | NCBI WGS metagenome assembly AUXO01 (sample SAMN02715735, study PRJNA202380) | gut metagenome | biome: sheep rumen | host: Ovis aries | place: New Zealand: Palmerston North
CAAAAGGAGGCTTTTTATTAGTTATCGTAGAAAATTGAACCACCAATAAATTCACGAAGTAATGAGTTGCATGGAACCCACTTATCAGGAATATCCTTAAAGTACTTCAAGAATTTAATCAATCTATTAGCTGTAATAAAGTATGGTGAATCTGGCTTAACATCAGTTAATACCTTCATTGCATATTTCTTCATTACGCATAATTCATAAGTTAATTCTGAATTATATACATAATTAGCTTCAGATTGTGTTGGGTAAATCCAACGGAATTCTCCAGCACGAACATTTTCCCACATCTTTAATGTTTCTTCGGCTGATGAATTACGATATTTATAATCTCTTACAAGACGACGAATTAAACGAATGTCTGTCATAGAGATTGGGTTTTGAGCATCAATATGGTATTGAGCTTGAGGTGCAATATAAATCTTATATTTTTCATTAGCTGGAATTGAAGGAGTTAATCTATCATTTAATGCGTGAATACCTTCAATCATAACAGGTTGACCTTTATCAAGTTTAACTGTTTCACCAGGTTCACGTAAACCAGTCTTAAAGTTATAATTTGGTAAAGTTACAGCTTCTCCTTGAATAAGGTTATACATATCTTGGTCAAATTGCGCAATGTCTAGAGCTTCAATATGTTCAAGATCTGGTTCACCTTTAGCAGTCTTAGGGCATTGATCTTTTGGTAAGTAATAGTTGTCAAGAGAAATCATGACAGGCTTAATACCTCTACTTAACAATTCAATTCTTAGTCTGTTGCAGAATGTTGTCTTACCACTTGATGATGGACCTGCAATTGCAATCAAACGAATATCCTTATCTTTTAAAATATTATGTCCTAATTCGGCAAGCATATTGTTATGCTTTGTTTCGCAAATATTAATGAATTCTCCATCTTGATTAGCTTCAACAATTTTGTTCATTTGCCAAATTGAAGATGCTTTTACAATATTACCCCATTCATTTTCTTCTCTTAGCGCTTTAGAGAATACTTTTTCATCCTTAAATTCTGGAATGATACCACCAAGTTCTGCACGAGGATATTGAATAATTAATCCTGGGAAATATAATCTCAATTCGAATTTAGTTAAATAACCTGTTGAAGGTAACATGTAACCAAACATATAGTTAAGATAGTTCTCACACTTATACATATGAACAGTGTTTTCACTACGATAATCTAACATATTTGATTTATCATAATATCCTAAATTATTATAAATCTTTTTAGCTTCTTCAATTGTAGTACTGAAACGCTTGATAGGTAAGTCAGCTTGAATCAACTTCTCCATTTCTTCTTTAATAGCTTGCAATTCCTTTTGATTAACAGGGCCATTGATTCCTGAAATATTTGCAAAAATAGCTCTTGATACTGAGAAATTAAATACAACTTTTACCTTCTTATATAATCTATTAACAGCCATCGCAAATAAATAACGTAATGTATTTTGATATAGCATTACTGCATCTTGGTTTGTTAAGTCTAAGAATTCAACAACACTATCACCATTTGGTAAAATATAGTCTAATTCTCTTAAACGATTATTAACATATGCAGCATAATACTTTTTCTTATTATCCTCATCTAATAAATCAATAAGTCTTGTTCCCTCTTTAATTTCAACAGTTTTGTTAAAATATGTAACTTTCATATAATCACTTCTTTCTTTATTCTTTTTATCTTTTCTCTTTAAAATATTGTGGGGACATAATTATAACAAAAATTATGCAATATATCAACATTTTATTAAAATAAATCATTTTTAAAACCCAATTTTTTAAAAAAAGATATTTTTTAGCATTTTTAAAACACATTTTTGCTATTTTTGATTATTTTAAAACTCGTTTTTTTGAAAAAATCAAATTTTTCATTCGAAAAAAATTAATTTTTCAAGGAAAGCGTTTTACATTTTTAAAAATCATGTTTGTAAAAAACAAAAGACTGGCAAGAGCCAGCCTTTAAGTTAGTCTTCATCAAAGAAGCTTATTTTTTTCTTTTTAACAATAACACTACTCTTAGTTTTTGTAATAGTCGAGTCATTATTCTCAGTAACTAGTTTATCAAGAGTATCCATATTTACTATATTGTTATCTTTTATTTCTTGTTTTGTTTCTTCCTTTTGTAATATTTGATCAATTAAATCTAGAGGATCTTTTTCTTTCTTACTAACTTTAATTGGTTCATCATCTAAAGTATTATAATTAAACAAATCTATAGATTGAGTTGTATCTAGTAAATAATCTCCATTTACAACTTCATCTTTTTCACTTGGTTCATTAATATACATTTTTAAAGGAGTGCCAAGACCATTTTTAATAATTTCTTTACCAGCATCAGATAAATTATATTTTAAATCTTTAGTGTTAACTAAATCATTCTTTTCTTCATAACAAATATTAATATTAACTCCTTCTTTATATTGGTTAGGAGTCATAATACACATATCATTTAAAATGAAAGGATTAGATTTAACCTTCTTAATTTGTCTTATACCTGCTCTACCTCTTTGTGATAAAGTTAAGTCTTCAACTTTAATTCGCTTAATATATCCTCTATTAGTTAATAATAGTACATCATCATTTTTATTAGCGTAATGAGCAGAAACAAGTTCCTCTCCATCTTTTAATTTCATCGACTTAATACCAGAGGCATTCTTACCATAAAGCTTTACATCACTTGCACGGTAACGAATAACTTCACATTCTGTAGATGCGCAAATGACTTCTAATGGATTCAATGTTAAGTCAGCAGAAACGATTTCGTCAGTTTCATCTAAAGTCATACATTTAACTTCTTTAGTTATACGAGAAATGTTAAATTCAGATAGCATTGTTTGCTTAACAAGACCTGATTTGCTTGCAAGTAATATTTGAGCTGGTACATTGAAATCTTTAATATCAAATACTTGTATGAAATGTTCACTAGGATCAATTGTACAGATATTATTAACGAATTCACCAATATCACGAGTTTTGCATTCATCAATCTTAAATACAGGAATATTAACAAAATATCCTCTATTTGTAATACCAATTAATGTATGTAGTGTCGTTAATTGTTTTTCAAATATAATTGTATCCTTTTCAGAAACATTGTTTACACTACTTGCATTATAGCTCTTTAAAGAAACTCTCTTTAAATAACCAAGCTTTGTAACAATTACAACCGCATCTTCTGCAATAACTAGTTGTGATTCATCTACACTTGTATCTGAAACCTCATCTAAAATTTCAGTTCTTCTTGGTTGATCAATCTTATTAGAAATATCTTTTAATTCAGATTTAATAACCTTTAATAAATTCTTCTCGCTTGAAAGAATTGAATCATATTCTTCAATATTCTTAGTTAATTGATCATGTTCATTATGTAATGCTACAACGTCTGTATTTGATAAACGATATAATTGCATTGCTAAAATTGCATCGGCTTGAATTTCAGTAAAATCAAATTTTGCAATTAATTGTTCCTTAGCATCTTGTTTATTTAAAGCTTTACGAATTGTATGAATTACTTCATCAAGAATTGAAACCATCTTGATTAAACCATCAACAATATGTAATCTATGGCTGTCTTTAGCTCTTAAGAAATTAGTACGATTTGTAATAACGTCTTTTTGGTGATCGATATAAGCACCAAGTATTTCTAAGACACCCATACGTTCAGGACGCATATTATGTATTACTACCATATTATATTTAACATTTGATTGTAAATTTGTATTTTTAAATAAATACTTAATGATAGCATCAGAATTAGCGCCTTCTTTTAAATCGATTGCAATTCGAATACCATGTCTATCAGTTTCGTCTCTAACTTCTTCAATACCATCAACCTTATGATCAATTCTTAATTGTTCAATACGTTCAACAGTCTTTTGCTTAACCGTATCAAATGGAATTTCAGTTATTACAATACGCTTTTTCTTTGAATTAATATCTTCAATATTATATCTGCTTCTAACAACTACAGTACCACTACCTGTTAAAAATGCTTCTCTAATCCCATTTTTTCCCATGGCAATGCCACCAGTAGGGAAGTCAGGTCCTGGCATAATTGTTAATAGATCATCGATTGTCATATTAGGATGGTCTATTTTATAAATAGTTGCATCTACAACTTCTTTCATATTATGTGGTGGAATATATGTAGCATAACCTGATGAAATACCCATACCACCATTAACTAGTATGTTAGGGAATCTTGCTGGTAATACTACAGGTTCCTTTTCTTCACCGTCGAAATTATCAATCATTTCAACAGTTTTCTTTTCTATATCTTGAAGCATATAGTCTGCATTTTTTGATAATCTACATTCAGTATAACGATATGCAGCAGGTCCATCACCATCAATTGAACCATTATTACCTTGTAAATCAATTAGAGGAACGCCCATTTTCCATGTTTGTGACATGTGAACTAGTGCATCATAAATAGATGAATCACCATGTGGGTGAAATTTACCCATTACATCACCAACAACTTTGGCACATTTTTTATATGGTGCAGTTGAAGTCAATTTTAATTGGCTCATTCCAAACAAAATACGACGTTGAACAGGCTTTAAACCATCTCTTACATCTGGAATAGCTCTTTCTTGAATAATAGCTTTAGAATAACGCCCAAAACGATCACCAACGATATCTTCAAGCTTTGCAGTTTGGAAAGTTTCATTCGCAAACTTATCTAATTCTTCGATAATATTTTTTTTCTTTGTTGCCATAAAACTACTCCTCTCCACTTAAATCAAGCTTATCAATTTCATATTCATCCTCTAATGAGAATTGAACGTGATTTTCAAGCCATGTTCTACGTTTTGAAGCATCATCACCCATGAATAGGTCAATTTCACTTTCAGCCTCATTAAAGTCTTCAAGTTTAACTTGAATAAGAGTTCTGCTTTCAGGATTCATAGTTGTTTCCCATAGTTGTTCAGCACTCATTTCACCAAGTCCTTTGAAACGAGAAATTAAAACATTATCTTTATCTAATTTCTTCATAATGTCTTGTAATTCTTCAGTAGTATAAGCATATTTTGTGAAATTCTTCTTTCCACCCTTATTAGTAACCTTAAATAGTGGTGGGACTGCAATATATACTCTACCATCTTCTATTAATGGCCGCATATATCTAAAGAAGAATGTTAAAAGTAATATTTGAATATGAGCTCCATCATCATCAGCGTCAGTCATAATTATTACTTTTTTATAGTTACATTTTTTAATATCAAATTTGTCACCATAATCACTACCAATTGTATAAATCATTGTGGCAATTTCTTGATTTTGTAAAGCTACATCCTCGTTAGCTCTTTCAGTATTTAAAACTTTACCACGAAGTGGAAGGATAGCTTGATATAATCTGTCGCGTCCACTCTTTGCAGAACCACCGGCAGAATCTCCTTCTACTAAGAATAATTCATTAATATCTTTATTTTTACCTTGAGCAGGTGATAACTTTGAAGATAAATTTAATTCTTGTTTATCTTTCTTATCAAGTCTAATTTGATTTCTAGCTTTTCTTGCAGCCTCACGAGCTTTAGCATTTCTTAATGCTTTATCAATAACTCCTTCTGCAAGAGGTTTATTTTCGTGTAAATAAGCCATCAAATTATCATATAAAATATCATTGACAGCTTGTTTAGCAATAGGAGTTCCTAAGCGACCCTTGGTTTGACCTTCAAATTCCAAAACATTTTCTTCTACACGAACAGAAACAATACCATTTAAACCGCAACGTAAATCATTACCATCAAGATTTGGGTCTTTACTAGATAAAATATTAAACTTGTGACCAAAGTCATTGAAGGCTCTAGTGATTGCTGTCTTATAACCAACTTCATGACTTCCACCATCTCTAGTTCTTAAATTATTAGCAAATGAAATTAAAGTCTCATCATAACCTGTTGTATAGCACATAGCTACTTCGACCTCAATAGGACCCTCGACACCTTCAAAATAAACAGTAGGAGCCATTAGTTCCTTATTATTTACCATATCATCAACATATTGTTTAATACCATTTTCAAATTCAAATTTATCAGTTTTATTTGAATTATGATCAACAAGAACCATACGAAGACCCTTAATTAAATAAGCTCCTTCTTTTAAACGTTCTTTAATAGTATCATAATTAAAAATTACAGTTGAAAAAATAGTTGGGTCTGGTTTGAATGTAACAATAGTTCCTGTTTTTCTTGTGTCACCTTTACAAACTACATCATGGATTTTCTTTCCACCATTTTTAAATTCAATTTCATAAATTTTACCGTCTCTCATTGAAGTGACTTTCATATAAGTTGATAAGGCATTAACAACCTTACCACCAACACCATGTAAACCACCTGAGACCTTATAACCACCGGCTTGACCGAACTTACCACCAGCATGCAATATTGAATAAATAACTTCTAAACTATTTAAACCAGTTTCATGATTAATTCCGACTGGAACACCTCTACCTTGATCTGATACAGTAACAGAACCATCAGTATTAAGTTCAACTTGGATTTCCTTACCATAACCGGCTAATGCTTCATCGATTGCATTGTCGACAATTTCCCAAATTAGATAATGAAGACCTCTTGAGTCAGTACTACCAATATACATACCGGGTCTTTTTCTAACAGGATCTAGTCCTTTAAGGACTTCAATCGTATCCGCATTATAATTATCTTTTGGCATATAAATCCCACTCCTTCTCTTATTACTTTAAAATAATTTTAGCATAATTTAGGCTTTTTACCAATAAATAGTTTCTATTTTATTGCGAATTATGTCAAAAAATTATATAATCAATTTGTTATTTGTGAAGGTGATATAAATGTTATTATTTACAACAACCACAAATGTCTTATATAGTATTTTATTTATACTATTAGCATATTTAATTGGTTCTATTCCATTTGGTTTAATATTTGGATTAATATTCAAACATAAAGATATAAGAAATTATGGCTCTGGAAATATTGGAAGTACAAACACAATTCGTAATTTTGGTTATGGTGTTGGAATTCCAGTATTTATACTTGAAGTGTTAAAAGGTGGCATAATGATACTCCTTGTAAAATATGTATTTGATCAAAGAGTATTTGATAATTATGTACCAATCATATTCTATGGATTTGCAGCTGCAATGGGTCATCTATTCCCAATCTACATCGGATTTAAGGGGGGTAAGATTGTTGCACCAAGTCTTGGTATCTTAATCGCACTTACTCCTTCTGCAGCACTTGCATGTTTGATTATATTCTTAATTACTTTAGTAATAATAGGTTATGTATGTATTTCAAGCTGTTCAGCTGCTTTAACTGCAGTAATTGTTATTTGGATACAATTTGCAATAGGATTAAGTGTAGATAATCCTGGTTTAATGTATTTATTTGGTAAACCTGAATTAATTACATGCATTATGTATACAGTCTTATGTATTATTATCTTTATAAGACATAATGGTAATTTCAAGAGATTAAAGAACGGTACAGAAAACAAGGCAAGATTTAAGGTTCGTCTTGAAGAAAAGAAAAAAGCTAAATTACTTGCAAAAGAAAAGTCATCTGATTAATTAATTCAGATGACTTTTTTTACTATTATTATTTTGAAGCATTTTCATTAATAGCACGCATAGTTGCTCTTACTTGCTTTTCACTAGGTGTACGACCCATTTGTTGATACATTGCTCTAATTTGCTTTTCATTGATTGGAGGGTTCTTCTTTAATTGATGCTTGAAGAAGAATCTAGCACCAAAGAAACCAATTAATAATCCGGCTAATACACATACTATAATAATACCAACTAGAGAACCTACTGGCATTTGTAAATCTAAAATCATAATTTAAGTCTCCTTTTTATCTTCTAATTTATTTTACTTTAAAAGAATATAAAATTCAATAAGGAATAAATAAGATAAAAATTATATAATATGCTTCATTTAAAGGCTTATATAAATTATAGAATGTTGAAAAAAATCGAATTGCATTATATAATATACTTGTCTAGGAGGATTTAGTATGCCAAGAAAAGTAACTGATACTTGTATTCAATGTGGTGCTTGCATCAATGAATGTCCAGTAGGTGCAATCACAATGGGAGATAGCCAATCAGAAATCGATCCAGCTACTTGCATCGATTGCGGTTCATGCCAAGCTGTATGCCCAGTTGAAGCTATCATTGAAGAATAATTAGACAAAAAAGAGATTTTTAAAATCTCTTTTTTTATTTTCTATTTATCTTAATGGGATACCATGTAATGTTTTAATCGCAATCTTTCTCTTATACATATCATCATCTGCTCTTTGGAATGGATCATGATAACAAGTATCTGTAATGTTGAATTTTGAACAACCAATCGCAACACTAAGTCTTAACTTAATTCCTTGATATTCCATATATTGGAATTCAAGTACATTTCGAATACGATTCAAAATAGATTCAAGATTCTTGTAATCATCCCCACGAACAATTATGACATATTCATCTCCACCAATATGGAAGATATCACTAGTTTTAAAATATACAGGAAATGTTTTCCCAGCTGTTACAATCATGTGGCATCCAAATTGATGACCATATGTGTCATTTGTAACTTTAACACCATTTACATCACAAACACAGACAGCAAAATCACTAAAGCCGTTTTTAATATCATCCTCTAATAATTGAACGATACGTTTATATTTTGTTTCATTTCCAAGACCTGTTAAGGCATCAGTTTGATTTTCTTCAATTAAATTACTATTCTTCTCTTTAGTTTGTTTAAGTTCAGTTGTTAATTGATTTAATTTTAAAATATCTGTAATATCATTAAATACTATATAGCAATATAGTTTTTTTCCAAGTAATTTGTATGAAACATCACATTTGCAACTAATTTCTTTATTTTTAATGTTTATCACAAATGTAGTTTGAAAATCATTCTTCTCATTACCAAATAGAATGGAACTAACTTTTTGAACATCATCACAATTTAAGAAATCAAATGGATGTTTTTTAGCAAGAAGCTGATATAAATCATTTTTTTCAATACCAACCATTTGACAAAATGATTCTGAAATAGTATCAATATGATAACATTGTGAATCATTTTTAACTTCATATAATAATGAGCAATTTTTAATAGATTTAAGTGTATCTAAATACTGTTCAACCTTGCTTTTAGTATTATCTTCAACCATAAATAAAAAAGAATCTTTAGTAAATTCATAAAAAGAAAATTTCTTATTCATTCTCTCTTTATTAAGGATAAAATCCGCATCAAAACTATACGCGTAATCACCATCAAGAAAACGTGTTATATTAGAATATAAAAATTTGTTTCTAATTTTATCTTTCGTTTCTAACATGAAAGGATAAACAAAATTATTTAAGTATTCTAGGTAAGAACCACTAAAATCTACAGGATATAGATGTTCCTTTCTTCTTGTAGTTTTATTGATACAAATAACTTCGTAAGTTGTCACTCTACCTTTTGACACCTTCAATACAAACTCAAACTTATTTTTGAATACACTTAACATTTTAGAGGCGAATTCTTGATTTGTTTCCATAAAAAATCACCATCTTTTTTTATACATTCAGTATAACATTTTAATATTAAAATATAAACAAAGAAAAAGTAAAACTTTATTTTTTTAAATATCTATGTTTTCTTTTAATGAATACATTCCACATGGGCTTACAATGATATGATCTAACAATTGTATATTCATATAATCTAAAGCCTCCATAAGTTTAATTGTAGAATTAATGTCACTTTTACTAGGCGTTGTATCTCCGGATGGATGATTGTGAGATAAGATGATAAAGCTAGCTTGATTATTTATTGCTTCTTTTATGATGTCTCTTATAGGAATACTAATTTGAGAAATTTCAAAATTATCATATTCTTTTAATTTAATTAATTTCAACTTAACATTTAAAAAGAGTACAAATATTTTTTCATGCTTTAAATTTTGAATTCTTGGTTTTAACAAATTATATACTACTTCTTTGTCATTAATAATAATGTTTGTATCAATAAACTTTTGGCATCTTTTAACAAGCTCGATGGATGAAACAATTAAAGCTGCTTTTCTTTTACCAATACCTCTAATTTTTAAAAGTGAATTAGTATCAATATTAATATAATCACTCTCATTATTTAAACTATTAAAAATATCATTAGCTAAGTCAATGCAGTTTTTTTCTTTAGTTCCTGAATTAATCAATATTGCAAGTAATTCTTGATTAGATAATTCATTAACACCATTCTTGTAAAATTTATCTAGTGGTCTTAAATAATCTTTAATATCTTTAATTTTCATTTTGACCCCTTTAAAGAATAGAAATTATTAATTATTTTTTCTCAAAAAAAAATAACTAGCTTGTAGTTATTTTAATTTCTTTATTGCATATTCACGTAAGCTTGATACAAAATGTAAAGAACCTATGATTAATGTATCTTTTTTAGATTTAAGAGAGTAATCAAAAGCTTCAAATTCATCATAAATCTTAGTCTTTTTATCAATTTTTACTTCATTAAATAATTCATCAATATCTTTACAGCGAGGATCATCAATGTGAGTAATAATCATTTCATCTGCAATTTCTTCCAATTTGTTAATTACTTTACTTGTTTCTTTATCAGATAAACCAGTATATATAATATTAAATCTCTTATTGGTAATTTCTTTAATAGATTCAACAACCTGATTAACAGCTGAAATATTATGGCCACCATCCATTAAAATCAAAGGATTACTAGATAATTTTTCAAGTCTACCTGGCCAAAAGATATTCAATAATGCTTTATTAATTGTTTCATCATTAATATTATTATCTAAATACTTAACAGTCTTAATTGCAAGAGCAGCATTTAGAGCTTCAAAAGAACCAATTAAATTTGTTTGATATTTAATACCATCTAAAATAAATTCAGTTTTATCTAAAGATGATTTTATAGATAAATCAGATAAGCTAATTTTATCAATTGAAGAATTCATTTTTTTAGCGTAATCATCAAATTGATTATATAATTCCTTAGATACACCAGTTATAAGATGCGTGTTTTCTTTTAAAATACCAAGCTTATGGTTAGCTATTTCTTCTAGTGTATCACCAAGTACCTTCATATGATCATAACCAATTGTAGGAATTACAGAACATATTGAATTAATGCAGTTTGTCGCATCTAATTTGCCACCAAGTCCGCATTCAATAATTGCATAATCTACCTTTTGTTCTTTAAAATATAAAAAGCCTAGTATAGTAACAACCTCAAAAAAAGGTACAATATCATCATGAACTTTATTATATTCTTCAATAATAGGATATAAATAATTAGCTAAACGTAATAAATCTAAATCACTAATTGGTTTCTTATTAACAACAATTCTTTCGTTGAAATTAATGATATATGGTGATACGAATCTAGCAACACTATAACCTTGTGCTATTAGAATTGAAGAAATCATCTCACAAGTAGCACCTTTACCATTTGTACCAGCAATATGGACTTTTTTATATGCTTCTTCTGGATGTCCTAAAGAAGCTAAAATATTTTTAATACGTGATAAATCTGTTCTTTTTTCTTTTCTTTTAATATGTTCTATCCAATAGATAGCTTCGCTTGCACTATTAAACAACTAAATCACCTAAATTTCTGATTCTTTAAAATACTGTTCTATTTCTGAAACATTTAGAACATGAACGCCTTTAATTTCAACATCTGTATATATGAATTTAGCTTTAACATTCGATTCATAAAATACTTTTTCAATAACATTTGGATATAAAACTATAATTTTATTAATACGTTTATCTAAATCAATAGGATTAAATTTCAAAAAAACATCAAGGTCTAATTTATTAATAAGCTCATCAGTAGGTTTATTTAACAAATAAAAATCATAATTAGGATCAACATGTAAATACTTATTTTTTGTGTTATTAATAATTTTAAAATAATATTTAGCATATTGTGTTTCTAAAAAGATATCGTAGTTAGAATTAAACTTAAAATACATCTGTATCATGTTTGAATTAGATTTTTTTATTATTTCAAACACATTATAATATTTTTTTTGCTTATTAGATCTTAATATAAAATAAATGAAAAAAGTTAAAAAGCCGCTAAATACAATTAACGGGAATACAATATATAGTAATATTTCTTTAGGGCTCATTTAACTCACTTCTTTCTATTTATTATTAGAATCATTATTTTGAATTAACGTATAGAATCCTATACCTAACAAAATTGCAGCTAGAAAGAAAATAGCAATTCCTGTATTAGATAAATTTGGATCGCTATTTTGTCTTATAAATGGGATTGCAAGAAGAACAATTGCAATAGCATTTATAATAAATCCAACAATAATCAAAATATATGAGACTGTTTTATTTATTTTCACTTAAAACACCTCTATCAATTATATCTTGAACATATTTTCCAAGTTCTTTAGTATTAACTTCTTTTGAAATTTCCTCATTAATAAATTTTTCACTATACTCTTCTTTATTAATAGGTTTATGGAAAATAACCTTTATATCTGTATGCTTCTTAAATGAATTTTTGGCTAATTTTGAAGATCCAATAATAGAAACTGGCAAAATGGTAGCTCCTGGCTTAGTTGCTAATTTATAAGCACCAGGACGAAGAGATGTCATAAGTTCAGTTTCTCTTGTCTTAATTCCACCTTCAGGGAAAATGAAATAAGGAAGTCCCTCTTTAACATATTTCATAGCTTTAACTAAAGATTTAACCGCAGCCATATCATTTTCTCTATCAACTGTTTGTACATATAAATCCTTTATTAATGTCTTTAACACTGGAACCTCAGCAAGTTCTTTTTTTGCAATTGCTGAAACTGGTCTATTGAGTGCTTCATAAATAATAGTTATATCTAACATTGATTTATGGTTGGCATAAATTACAAATGTTTCACTTGGAATATTTTCATATCCAACAACTTCAATTTTAATACGAGCTAAAATATTTACAAATTTAATAAACGGATAAGTTAATTTTTGTAATAAAATAGAACCTGGTTTTAATATTGGAAATAATACATAAATTAGGAATAATAAATATAATGCCATTAGGATTGCACTTGTCAAAAAGCCAAGTGGAGTCCAAATAAGCATAAAATATAAGCTTAATCCATTAGTTAATGTCGCAATACAAGTATAAAGTGTAGTAAAAAACACACTCATTAATAAATATATAAATATAATTAACATATTAGTTTTTCCTTTGATATACGACAAAAGATACTAATTCATGTTCTTCTCTTGAAATCTCTTCAAATTTATTTAAATCAATAGGTTCCATATAAGTATCACCTTCATGAATACCTTTAATATATGAAACATATAAATAGTCAGCATAAGGATATAATTGCATATAGCAATTCTTTCCACCAACTACAAATAAATCTTCATTTAAATCTTTTAAGAATGTGTCAAGATTAGTTACTGTATTAATTCTCTCATCATCAATCTTATCAAAAGATAATACATAAGTCTTTTTATATGGGAATGGCTTATTTTGATAATAACCTTTTAAAGATAAATAAGTATTATATCCCATTAATACAGCATAATCTTTTGTCTTATTTTTATAATATACTAAATCTTCTTTAACATGCCATGGCATCTTGTTGTTTGAACCAATCAAACAAGATTCATCCATAGCCCAAATCATTGATATCATTAAACCGCTACCTTACCCTTTAAACCACTGTGTGGATTATAATCTGTTAATTCAAAGTCTTCATATTTAAAATCAAATACGCTCTTAACGTTTGGATTAAGATGCATATGAGGAAGTGGACGAAGTGAACGCTTAATTTGCTTTTCTACTTGTTCAACATGGTTAAGATAAATATGTGCATCTCCTAGTGTATGAACAAAATCACCAAGTTCAAGATTACATTCTTGTGCAATCATCATAGTTAATAATGAATATGATGCAATATTGAATGGAACTCCAAGGAATACATCTGCACTTCTTTGATATAATTGACAAGATAATTTTCCATCATTTACATAAAATTGTACCAAGCAATGACATGGAGGAAGAGCCATAGATGGAACATCTACAGGATTCCATGCTGATAATATTAAGCGACGGCTATTTGGGTTTCTCTTAATTTCATCAATAATACCTTTTAATTGATCAACACCATTAAAATCTCTCCATTGTTTACCATAGACAGGACCAAGATTACCCCATTTATCTGCAAATTCTTGACTATTTTTAATCTTTTCTGCAAATTCCTCAATAGTTTCACCCTTAAATTCATCAGATAAACTATAAGCTTTATATGGCCAATCATTCCAAATACGAACATCGTTATCAACTAAATATTTAATATTAGTTGAACCTGAAATAAACCATAATAATTCATGAATAACTGATTTTAAGTGAACCCTTTTTGTAGTTAATAAAGGGAATCCTTCATTTAAATCAAATCTCATTTGATAACCGAAAATAGAAATAGTACCTGTTCCTGTTCTATCTTCTTTTTTGTGTCCTTTTTCAAGGATCGTTTTACATAAATCTATATACTGTTTCATATAATCACCTTTAACTAAAATTATAACAATTTAGTGACTCTATTTCAATTGGAAATCCAACAAAGGGAAAAAAAGTCTTACCAAATGGTAAGACCTTTCGCTTATTCGCTTTCGCGATTATTTTTTGATTGTGAAATAACAGCAATACGTTCGCATATAACACTTAGTGCATTAATTTTGGCTTTTGTTGATAATTCAACTTGATTAGCTTGTAATCTTCCTTTTAAAGCCACCATATCCCCTTTGTGAATGCGTTCTTCTGCTATATTACATAGAACATCAAACATTGTGACAGGTATGAAATCAGTATCATACTGATTAGTTTCATTATTTTTAAATGGACGTTGACATGCAATAGTTAATTTTGTGTAATCAACACCATTGGATCCCTTTTGAATTTCTACATCCTGGCACACTCGTCCTATGAGCATTACATAGTTATACATTATACCTCCTAAACTTTTTTCACTTAAGTGTACCTATATAATAAACATTAAAAAGCTATTAATCAAATCGATAAATTTAATCTAAAATCCTAACAGTTTAGCATAAATTTATAAAAAAAAATACTCATACAAATATATGAGTATTTTAATTAATTAAAATAAATTTTATTTTCTAAAAAATCAAGAAATAATTATTTTTATATTATTTTTTGATTAAACTATCTTAAGAGTCCACTCTTCAGCATTTAAAATTGTGTCACATAAACCATCATAGAATTCTGGTTCATGGCTTACAAGAATAATTGTACCATTATATTTTTGAAGAACTTCCTTTAAAGCTTCCTTAGCTAAATTATCTAAGTGGTTAGTAGGTTCGTCTAGAACTAAGCAGTTAGTTTCTTTAATCATAATCTTGCAAAGTCTAACCTTAGCTTGTTCACCACCTGATAATACTATCATTAATGATTCAATCTTTTCTTTAGTTAAACCACAACTAGCAAGAGCTCCTCTTACTTCAGCTTGAGTCATTGCAGGATACATATCCCAAATTTCTTGTAAAGCTTGTTTATGAGAGCCAACTTCTTCTTGTTCAAAATAACCAACTTCAAGTTTATAATCAAGCTTAACTTCACCACTAATAGGCTTTAATATACCTAAAATAGTCTTTAATAGTGTAGACTTACCAATACCGTTAGCACCTTTAATAGCTACTTTGTGTCCTTTTTCAATAACCAAATTAATAGGACGAGTTAAAGGTTCATCATAACCAATTACAACATTATCTAATGAAACTACAAAACGTCCACTTGAAGGAGCTTCATTAAATCTAAAGCTAGGACGAATTTGTTCTTGAGGCTTATCAAGAATAACCATCTTATCTAAACGACGTTGTCTAGATTTCGCAAGGTCTGTTGTTGCAACACGAGCTTTATTTTTAGCAATAAACTTTTCTAGCTTATCAATTTCCTTTTGTTGCTTATCATAAGCCATTTGTTGATGCAACAATTCAGTTTCATGTAATGTCATAAATGTGTCATAGTTACCAGTATATCTTCTCATATTACCAGCTTCTAAGTTATAAATAACATTAACAACCTTATTTAAGAATGGAATATCATGTGATACAAGAATAAATGCATTTTCATAATTCAATAGATAATTAGTTAACCAATTGATATGTTCAACATCTAAATAGTTTGTAGGTTCATCTAGAATAAGAATCATAGGGTTTTCAAGTAGTAACTTAGTTAATAAAACCTTACTTCTTTGACCACCAGATAAATCAGTTACGTCTCTATCGTAACCTAAATCTCCTAAACCTAAACCATTACCAACTTGTTCTATTTTTGAATCAATATTATAGAAACCAGATGCATCAAGTTCAGATTGAATTTCACCAATTTCTTCCATCATTTGGTTAACTTCTTCTTC
>AUXO010837544.1_pt1 | contig 16431 bp, 29 predicted proteins | sample 768731 | NCBI WGS metagenome assembly AUXO01 (sample SAMN02715735, study PRJNA202380) | gut metagenome | biome: sheep rumen | host: Ovis aries | place: New Zealand: Palmerston North
TTTGATAGATGTACTACTATTACTAATTGTACTGTTGAGATATTGGAAAATACTGAAACTCACGAAATATCTGTCGGCTGGTATATGACAGAAGATAGTGAGGAAATAACAAACGAAGCCGATAATAGTTGATTTATTATCGGCTTTTATCTTATAATTTAAGTAGGAAATAAATTAATATAAAGATGTAAAGGATAGGGTTTTATGCAATCTTTAGCTGTAAAATATAGACCTACAACTTTTGAAGAGGTTGTTGGTCAACAATCTATTATAGACATATTAAATAGACAAATTGAAAATCAAGAGTATTCAAATGTTTACCTGTTTGCAGGACCTTCTGGAACAGGTAAAACTACAATAGCAAGGGCTTTTGCCAGTAAAATAAATAAGAATGTTGGCTCTCCCATTGAAATTGATGCTGCTTCAAATAATGGAGTAGATAATATAAGAGAAATTATAAAATCTGCTAAAGAAAGAAGTCTTGATAGTAAATATAAGATTTATATTATGGATGAAGCACACATGTTGACTACTCAATCTTGGAATGCTTTATTAAAGATAATAGAAGAGCCTCCTACATATACTATATTTATGTTTGCTACTACAGATCCTCAAAAAATTCCTGCCACTATACAGAATAGGGTAATGAGATTTAATTTAACTCGTATCTCTTCTGATAAAATTAAAAGTAGACTTATATATATTTGTCAACAAGAAAATTTTCTAAATTATGAAGATACTTGTGATTACATATCTCGCATTAGTAATAATCAAATGAGAGATGCTATTGCTAATTTAGAAAAGTGTGCAGGGTATAATATTGATTTATCATTGGAAAATTGTTTTACAGCTTTAGGTGTTTATTCATATCAAATTTTTAGTGATCTAACAAATTTTATTATAGATGGGAATTCTGAACGATTGGTAAGGTTATTAAATTATGCGTACAATCAAGGAAATGATATGAAGTTATTTATTAATCAATATCTATCATTTCTGTTAAATGTTTGTAAATATAGTATTTGTAAAGACATTAATGTTACTGCTTTTCCAGTAACTTTTCAATCTGAATTACTTAATTTAATAAATGTTGACAATGCTTGTAAATATTATACTTATTTAATAGATAAAATTTTAATATTGAAAAACATGTTAAAAAATGATGTAACTGCAAAAGATACTGTAGAAGTCTATTTAATACATTTGTGTGTTGGAGAGTAAGGCATGAACGAAAATAAAGATACAATTAATGATGATAATAATGAACTTGAAAATGTTGGGTGGGTTATAGCTCCAAGCTATAGTTTGTATCTAACTTTAGTGGAGTGGGGAATTGTAAACAAAAATACTTTTTCAGATAAATTATACACATCTATTGTTAAAGATTTTTTTGAAAAATTAGAAGTTACTGGGTATATGACCTTTATATCAGATGAAGATTTTGAAAATATGTCAAAAGAGGATGAAGAAGAGTGATAGGACAAGAAAAATTAATAAAACTTGTTAATACTGCTAATTTAAATACTTTATCACATACTATTCTTTTTATTGGTGCTGTTGGTAGTGGAAAACATACTTTAAGCAAAATACTTATAAAAAATTTGAATGTTCATTATTTTGATATAACAGAAAAAATATCATTAGATATCATTAATGAAGCCTATGTTAAAACGGAACCTGTATGTTATATTATTGATTTAGATAGATTGAATGAAAAAGGGGAAAACATTATACTAAAGTTTATAGAGGAACCCCCTAAAACAGCATATATCATTTGTTTAAGTAGTGCTAAAAATTTATTATTACCAACTATAATCAATAGATGTCAAGTATACGAACTTGAAAAATATACTACACAACAATTAAACAGTTTTATAGAATTAAATAAGTTATTTGAAGATATAGAGAAAAAAGATGATATTGATATAAAAAATATTATGATTGAGTGTTGTAGAACACCTGGTGAATTATTAAAATTTGATATTATAAAACATCAATTATATGATATGATTTCTTATTGTGAAAAAATAATTAAATATGTAGGTAACGCTAATTTTGCAAATACTTTAACTATTACTGATAAATTGAATTTTAATAATGAATCAGATAAGTGGGATTTCAAATGCTTTGTAAAGATATTACTATTTATGTCTTTACAATATAATAAACAATATTTCACTAAAAGAATTTATGATTTTTATTTTTTGACTAATGAGTTATATAATGATTTACAATATATACAAGTAAATAAAAAAATGTTATTTGATAACTATCTTACGAAGTGCAGATTATATTTAGGGGCATGATTTTATGACACTTAAAGATTTGAAAAATCAAATAGAAAATAAGAATATTGAGTTAAAATTTAGTATATATAAATATACAGATAATCTATTTCTACCTTTTCATTACATAAAAGAAATTAAAAAAGTATTAAATTGTGAAATTGAATTCATAGAAAATTTGAATTCTTATTTAAATAGATCAAAGGATATATTTACTATACAGGACAAATCAGATGAAAATTTATTAAATATTTTTATTGTTGATAATTTTGAGGAATGTAAAAAAGAATTAATTAAAGCGAATAATTTAATAATAATTTGTAAAACTATGTCTTCAGAAGTAGAAGAATTTTTTACCCCTTATATTACTGTTTTTCCAAAACTAGAAAAATGGCAGATTAAAGAGTATGTTTATTCATATGGGGAAGGTATAGATAGTAAAAAATTAGATAGTTTAATTGAATTGTGTAAATGGGACATTTATAGAATAGAGAATGAATTAAGTAAAATAAAAATATTTTCAGTAAATGAACGTAAATATAAGTTTAATGAATTTATTGAAAATGGGATATTTAACGATTTGAGTAATCATAATATTTTCGATTTTAATAATGCAATATTAAAGAAAGATATAAATTCATTGTCTGCTTTATATACCGAAATAGAAAAAATAGATTGTGAACCTCTTGGATTAGTAACTATCTTATATAACAATTTAAAAACAATTATTTCTATTCAATTAGATCCATCTATTACTGCGGAAAAATTAGGTATTCCAAGTAATAGATTTTGGGCTATAAAGAAAAATAATTGTGGTTATTATACAAAAACACAATTAATAAAAAGTTTTGAATTAATAACAAGCATTGATAAGAAATTAAAAACAGGGGAAATAACAAGTGATATAATAGTTGATTATATTGTATGTCACATGTTAAGTTTTTAATGATGGAGTATAAAGAATTAGTTGTTGGATTGCTACAGCAAATAGTAGATGATTTTATATGGTGTACGGGTCCAGTAAGCAAGACAAAAGATTTTTGTCCTAATGAAGCTTATACTGAGTACTATTTTATAGAAGGTAAGAGGAGGAAGAAAATTCCTTATCCTCAAATTATTAAAAGTAAAGTAAAAATGCTCAGAGAAATTCAAAACTTTTTTGAAAGCAACTATGGATATTGGTGTTGTTCTTTAGTGGGGTGGGACGCTGATAATTTTTATAATCAGTTAGTTAAAATATATAAAATTCCTCCCTTAATTCAAAGAGGGTTAGAAGAAAATATAGCTAAGGAAGATAATATATGAGAATATTAGTTGTGGGAGATGTACATTGGTCACAATATTCATCTATTTTAAGAAAAAGAGGAAAAAAATACAGTTATAGATTAGAGAACCTAATACAATCGGTTAATTATGTAGAAAATTTATCATATGCTTCTGCTTGTGATTTGATTGTTTATTTAGGTGATTTTTTTGATAGAGCAGAAATTAATTCAGAAGAACTTTCTGCATTGAAAGAAATTGAATGGTCAAATAAACAACACTATTTCCTTGTAGGGAATCATGAAGCAGGTAGAGGTAATTTATTATATAATTCTGCTGATATTTTTAATCTTGCTAATTTTGAAGTTATCAAAGAAATTAAAAATGTTCACATTGATGATTTTACACGATTATCTTTTATACCTTATATATTAGAGGAAAATAGAAAACCTATAAATGAAATATTAGAACCTTTTCCCTATAAAACTATTATATTTAGTCATAATGACATAAAAGGTTTTGCTATGGGTAATTTTATTTCTCAGGAAGGGTTTGATATTGTCGATATTGATAAAAATTGTGATTTATATTTAAATGGGCATCTTCATAATGGTAGTAAAGTAACTGATAAAATAATTAATGTAGGTAATTTAACAGGTCAAAATTTTAGTGAAGATGCTTTTAAGTATGACCATTCTGTAGTACTTTTAGATACAGATGATTTGTCTTGTGCTGTTTATTTAAATATTTATGCTTTAAACTTTTATAAATTAGATTTTACTGTTAATAATGATATTGATTATATTAATAAAGTCAGCAGTGAAATGAAGTCTAATTGTGTAGCAACTATTAAATGCTATGAAGATGATTTAGATTATTTAAGAAAACGATTTGATCCAAGTTGTAAAGATGATTTAATCCCGTATAATTGTAATATGATTGAAACAAGATTTATTGTTCAATCAAAAAACATCAAAACAGTTAAAGACAAAGAAGAAATTGTATCTATAAATCATTTGGATCAATTTAAACAATACATGATTGAATTATATGGAAAAAATGATATTTTAATGAATGAACTTCAAGAGGTGTGTAAATAATGAAAATTATATTTAAAAATATTTGTTTGCATAATTTTTTATCTTTTGAAGATGCAACATTAAAATTAAATGATTGTGGATATATATTAATTCAAGGACAAAATAATAATCCAATTGATTTAGCCTCAAGTAATGGTAGTGGAAAAAGTGCTTTATTGGAAGCTATTTCTTGGTGTCTTACAGGAGAAACCATTAGAGGAAGTAAAGAAGTAACTAGACTTAATGTTGATGATAAAGATAATAAGTGTTTTGTAAAGTTAGATTTTGAAGTTGATGATAATAATTATCAAATTTATAGACAAACAAACCCTTCTAAATTATCTGTTATAGTAAATAATGAAGATATTAGTGGAAAGGGCATTAGAGATACATCAAAAATATTAAATGATTATTTACCTGATTTAACTACTTCTTTAATTGGCTCAGTAGTTCTTCTTGGACAAGGTTTACCACAAAGATTTACAAATAATACACCTTCTGGAAGAAAAGAGATACTTGAAAAATTATCTAAATCTGATTTTATGATAAATGATTTGAAAAATAGAATTTCAAATAGAAAAAAAGAATTAGATGATAAAATAAGAGAAGCTGAAGACAATTTACTTAAATCTAATACTCAAAAATCTATGTATGAGGATGATCTGATTAAATTAACTGAGCGTTATAATAATCTTCCTGATATAAAGGGTCTTATATATGAATCTGAACAACTTACAAAAGATATATTAATGTTAAAGGATAAATTAAATGATATATCTCATAAAATTGATATTGAAACAAATAAACAAAACGAGAAATTAAAAGAAAAAGATACTATATTAGAAAAATTTTCTAATGAAATAGAATCTTTATCTAAACCTTTTGATTTAGAATTATCCGAATTGGTTACTTCTAAAATTGAATTAGAATCTAAAATAAAATTACTTACATTAGAAATTCATAAATTAAACTCAATCAAAGATGTGTGCCCTACTTGTGGCCAAAAACTCCCTGGGGTAGAAAAGCCATCTACAGAACAGCAAGAGCAAGAAATTAATAGTTATCAAGAAGAATTACAAAAGATTAAAAATTTAATGGATTCTAAAAGTATAGAAAAATCTCAAGTATTATCAAAAATAGCTAAAGCTAAAGAAAGTTTTATTTTAAAAAATCAAGAAGAATATAATAGTATTAATATTAACATATCCAATTTAACTTCTTTTGTAAGAGAATTTAATTCTGAATTAAATTCAAAGATGTCCTTACAAGCAAAACTTGAAAGTGAAATTTCTAATTATGAACAAAATAAAAAAGATTTGATGAATAGAATTAATCAAATAACAGAGGTTATTAATGAATTAAATTCTCAAATATTGTATAATAATAAAGATAAAGAAGATATACAGAAGCATTATGACATTGTACAAAAAATGAACTCTGTTGTAACTAGAGATTTTAGAGGGTACATATTAACTTCTGTTATTGATTTTATAGATAGAAAAGCTAAGGAATATTGTCAAGAGGTTTTTGAATCTAATAAAATTATTTTTCAATTGGATGGAAATAGTATTTCTATTTCTTATGATGGAAAAGAATATGAAAATTTAAGTGGTGGAGAAAAACAAAAAGTAGATTTAATTATTCAATTCTCTATTAGGGATATGTTGTGTAAATATCTTAATTTTAGTTCAAATATTATTGCAGTAGATGAATTATTTGATAATTTAGATTCTGTTGGTTGTGAAAGAATATTAAATCTCATTTCTAATAGGTTGAATGATGTGGAAACCGTTTATATAATAACCCATCATTCAAGTATTCCAATACCTTTTGATAAAATAATTACAGTGGTAAAGGGAGAAGACGGTATAAGTCGAATATCATGACTTTCGATAAACCTAAAAATGTAACTTTTACAGATATGGCTATATATATTGATAATCATATATATAATAAAGAATGTGATGATACATTAATTTATATATATTTATATCATTTATCATATATGTTAGCACTAAAAAATAAATATTTTAAAAAAATTTCTTATTATGATGATTTTGCAATTTTTAATGCAAATAGAATTTATTTTAGATTAAAAAATAAAAATCAATTTAAATTAGATTCTAATGGTAATTATAAACTTAATAAAGTAAAAAGTGTATTAAATTATCTTAAATCTACTATTTATTTTAATAAGATACAATTTGAACAACAAGAATATTCACAAAACCTTACAAATGTTAGTCATGAAAATATAGATGTATGTTCAGGTTATACTTTTTATGATTATTTATATGAATACGCTAGTGATCTACGAAAGGTTGAATTTAAATCATGTCTTTATAGTATTTCTAAAACAGTTAGAAACTATTTAAAAAATATACCATATAAATATAAATCTTTAGAGTGGTATAACATATATATTAGTGTGTTATTATCCTTAACAAATTCATTTACAAATATATCACAAAGTACTATTTATGATAAGTATATAAATAAGGATTATATTATTTTATATAATGTAGATATACATTTAAAAGAATATATTTATATATTAGTAAATACATTAAAACATATAGTAGCAAAAGATTTATCATTAATATTAAATGAAAATGTATATATACCATCATATACTAAGGAACAATTAATTAAAGAATTAAATTCTGATGATATAAGAGATGTGTATAATAAATAATATTTATGAACAATATAACTAATAGTTTAAATCATTTAACAAAAACAGATATATATTCATTACTTTTATTTTGTTTATTTAAAATAAAAGATATACCGGAGTATTCTACATTATCAGAATTAGCCTATATCTTAGATAAAGATAATCTATTAAAATTATGTGAATATTTTGGGGGATTAACTATCACTATTCCTACTATTGATGATATAGAATCCCTAGTTGAATCTTTATTGTTATATCAATATGTAAATATAGAAAAGATGGATTTTAGTAAGGCATTAAAGAAAATAACACAAAACTCTTCACAAAAAGTTAAACATATTAAAGAAAATTATTATAAATTAACAGAATTATTAAATATATATGAATTTAAACATAGAGAAAATTTATAATGAATTACAAAATTATAAAAGACCTAAAAATACATTATTGATATATTATATAGAAAAACGTTTAAATAAATCATTATATACATATATGAATGACGTAAATAATTCGTATGCATATATAAAAAATAATACATTAAGTAATAAAAAATTAGATAAATTACTGTAGAGGATTAATATGAAGATAACAGAAGATGTGTCTAAAATAACAGGGTTACCTTATTCTTATTTAAATAGAATAATGGAAAGAATACAGGATTGTATTTGTTATAATGTTCAAACTGATCTAAAAAATTGTATAAATATATGTAGTGTAGATATTAATATAGGACAATTAATTATTCAAATTATGGATAATGAAATAAAATATAAATTTATACCAAGTACGGGATTTGAACAGGACTTGATAGACACTATTCAAAAAGGAGAATGTCCTTTAATATCTAAATTAGAAAACAATCTATCAGAAAAAGTATTATCTACTTATCAGGATTTGATGTAATGGCAAAGAAAACAAATAAAAATAAGGCGTTAACTGTTAATAGTTCTATTAATGATCTAAGTAATAGATTATTAATAGAAACTGATCTAGAAGAATTTAATAAGATTAAAAATTTATTTGATTTAAATCTAAAAAAGAAAGAGATAGTAAGATTAGGAAAATTAAGTGAGTTACAAGAACTTACTATCAATGAAATGTCAAATAGATTAATTAATAGATCAGATTGTTTTAATAATCAGGATTTATTAAATTATTTTAAAACTATTGAAGATGCTATATCTAGGGGAGATACTAGTCTAGATAACATTAATACAACTAATATTCAAATTACACAAAATCAAATAAACATGACTTCCGAAGATACTTTAGATAGACAGAGTAAACAAAAGGTTCTAGAGGCTGTTAAAGCTATATTAAATAAAGCTAATAGTATAGATACTTCTAATGCTGTAGAAGTTGATTATACATTACAGGAGAAAACAGAAGATAATGAATGAATATGATGTATTACCTGGTGAATCATTTGATGAATATTGTCATCGAATTTCTAATTTAAGAAATAGTTTAAATTTAACATGGAAAGAAATTACTGATATAATTAATTATACCTATGGATGTAAATATTCTGACTGGTATTATCGAAATAAAGAAAAGAAATATTTACAAAATACTTTAGAAGATGCAGATCAGTCATTAATTTCTGAAGATTTATTAAATTTGGCCAAATTAAGAGTTCAGTTAAGTGATGAACGATCTCAAATAAATGCAATGATAAGAAGAATGTCCAGAGAGGATACTTTAAAAGAAATTGCATTAGAGGTTGTTAAAAATATCAGTAAAGAAAAACAATTAGTATTTAAATCTTCTAATTATCAAGAGTCATTAAATAAAGAAGCTTTATTATTAATTAGCGATTGGCATTATGGTAATGAAATTAATAACATTTATAATGTATATAATCCAGAAATAGCTAAAAAAAGAATATATCAATTATATGAATTAACTGTACAAAAATGTTTATTTAATAACATAAAACATTTACATATAGCAAACTTGGGTGATATGATTTCTGGCAATATTCATTTACCTCTAAGAATAAATTCAAGAATTGATGTAATTACGCAGGTAATTGAAGTATCTGAATTAATATGTGAATTTATATGTGATTTATCTAAACATTTTAGTATTACTTACTATAGTACAAGTGATAATCATAGTAGAATAGAATCAAATAAAAAAGAAAGTATTGACTTAGAAAGTTTATATAGAATTACAGATTGGTACATAAAAAATAGGATACCCAATATAAATTATGTAGAAAATAAATTTGGACAAAGTATCGCTACCATGAATATATTAGGTTATAGTATAGCCTGTGTACATGGGGATAAAGATAAACCAGATACATTAATAGATAAATTAAGTAATTTTACTGAATCAAGTTATAGTTTAATTTGTACTGCTCATGAACATCATTTTAGTGCTAATGAAAAACATGGAACTTTAATGATATGTAATGGAAGTTTAATGGGTACAGATGATTATGCGTTTAATCTTAGATTGCATAGTAAACCTTCCCAGAATTTAATTATTATATCAAAAAATAATGTTTTAGATACATTGTATAGATTAGAATTATATTAAAAGTTAAGTTTCATTTATTATATATATTTATTAATAAAACTTATAAAGTGTGAGGTAAGTCCGTTTTGGTAAGTCCTTACATAAGGAGGTTATTATTGACATGAAATTTTATTCTGATGTATTAAATAAGTTTTTTGATACCGCAAGTGAGTGTTCCGAGGCAGAAGAAACTTATAAATTACAAAAACAAGAAATTGAAAAACAAAAGAAAGAACAACAAGCTTTAATTAGTAAGGATAAGAAAGAACTTTCAGATAATATACGGTTAGCGGAAGACAATTTAGCAAAGGCATATGAAGAATATGAATTAGCTAAAGATGAAGCTAAAAAAATATTAGAAGAATCAAATCAAAAAGTTCTTGATTTATTAAATCCAGCAAAAGAAGAAATTAAAAAATGTCAAAAAGCTCGATATGATGCGATTAGTAAATTTAATCAAAAATATGGAGCATATACTGTACAATATACAGGGGATAAGGCATTTCAAGAATTAAAAAGAACATCAAATTGGTTATTTGATGATTTCTTTAAACATTTCTTCTGGTAATTATTTTATATGAAACTTAACTTTTAAATATATAATTATCGTTTTCAGCAGTTCCGATATAAAATAAAACTGCTTATTAACTTATTTGGAGGACTAAATGTTAGATAATATAAAAGTATATGATTTGCAAGAATCAATTATTGCATCTGGTTATCCCATGAGAACTGATAATGAAGAAAGAGTTATTACAGATAAAGATAAAAAGAGAATTTTGAATTTAACTTCAGCTTCTAATGGAAATGGTTCTCATGGACAATGGTTAACAGGTGTAAGAGTTGCATTTGATTTAACTTGTTCTATTAAAATGTGGACTGAAGCAGAAAGATATAGATTTTTAGAGTTTGTTAGTTCACAATCTACAATGCATAGAATTACCAAGTTTGATATTAAGGAACAATGTAATAGTTATGTAGATAGTAGAATTATTGACATATTAAATGCAAAAGTAAATGAATATAATAGAATATCTAATTTGCCTGTTATAAAAGATTCTGAAGTAATGCAATTAAGAAATGAAGAGTTAAAAGAATTATATTTAGAAATTCTTTATTCTGTACCTACAGGATTTAATTTAACAGCAAGAATGACTACTAATTATAGGTGTTTATTAAATATTTATATACAAAGATATAATCATAAATTACCTGAATGGCAGCAGTTTTGTCAGGAATTATTAGAATTACCAATGTTTATTGATTTAGTAGATGCATATAAACAAGGAGGTTCTAATGGCTAAAAAACATGTTGATAAATATTTTGAAGATATAGCAAATCAATATCATGAATTGTTAGAATCCATAAGAGAATTAGAAGAAGAATCTTCAAAAGGATTAATAAATCCTGATCATTTAGAAAACATGAAGACCCTTTTGGAGCCTCTTAAACAAAATTATTTACGGATTTCTTATATAATGTTTTTATTAAATCAACCTAATAAAAAAGAAAAAGAAAAAAGATATGTAAAAGCGAATAATAAATTATTAGAAAAAATAGGTAAAGAAAATACATTAGATGGTATAAAAGCAGAAAATAATAATGTATTAAATAATATAAAGTATTAAAGGAGATAATATTATGGAAAACAATATTTTTATGAATAACCGTAAGGAAATAATTAAGACTTCTTATGCAGGTGGAGATTTTCCAAAATTTGATTGGAATACCTCTATTGACATGTGGTATACAAAGAATAAAAATCTTTTTGACGGTGTATCATATGAAGATAAAGAAAAGATGAGAAAGGCTTTTAGAACTTTTGTTGATGGTAAAAAGTTTGACAAGGATGGAAACGAAATATAATGAACATTAAAACTGATACTATTGTAAGAACAATTGTTTTAATTGTAGCATTATTAAATCAAATATTAATGGCAAGTGGTTTAAGTCCTCTTCCAATAGAAGACGAAACCTTAGCTGAAACTATTTCAAGTGTAGTAACTATTATAGCAGCTATATGGGCTTGGTGGAAAAACAATAGTTTTACCCCAGAAGCAATTGAAGCTGATGAAAGAATGAGAGCTGCAAAAGCTGCTAAAAAAGAAATTAGTGAATAATTAAATTAAAAAAAGAGAGGTCTTTAAATAACCTCTCTTTTTTATTGTATAAAAATAATGAAAGAATAAAAAGATATAAAAAATTTTAATTTAATTTATTACTAAATTAAATTATATCTTTTTTTGTCTAATTTAGAAAAAGGATAAGATATAAAAGTATGAAAGAATTTTTAAAAGAATTAGGAATACAAGGAAATCCAGTAGAGTCAGGAAAAACATTAGTATTAGATATTGAAGGATCAGATAATTATGGAAGAGTTTATAGTAAATTAGACAGAAGTGACTTAGTAGAAGAAGATTCAGAAAGTTCAAATGTTACTTTAGATAGTTCCACTATAAATTTTGAGTCTGAAAAATATTTAATAACATTAATAGCTGATTTTAATGGTGATAAGTATAAATTAACAATAAAAGAAAGATAACTAAAGGAGATAAAAAATATTATGAAGATAAAAATTAATCCAGAACCTAAAGAAATCTTAACAGTAGAAGAACATGAATTAGATATATGTAAAAGAGCAGACGAAATAAATACCATAACAGATTCTGAATTAAAAAGTGAAATAGTAACTGCATTAAAGAAAACAATAAAGAAAAATAATTTAACTGCTCTTTCAGCTCCTGCAATAGGGTATGATAAAAGAATATTTTGTATTAAATTTAAAGAAGAAATAAAAACTTTTATAAATCCTGTAATAATACAATGTAAAGGATTGGAGTTAAGTAGAGAAAAATGTAGTAGTATTCCAAATAAAGAATTTATTATACCAAGAAATAATGATGTTACAATAACATACCAAAGACCGTTAGGACAAATAGAAACTAGACAATTAGTTGGAATTGGAGCATTTATAGTACAACATGAAATTCAACATTTGGATGGTATATTAATTTCAGATATTGGATTAGAAATAGATGAAGATTGGGATAAAGCTACAGAAGAAGAAAGAGAAGAAATATTAAATTTATATTTAGACAGTTTAGATATAAAACAAAAAGATTTAGATAAAGAAATTGAAGAAAATCCGGAGTTAAAACAAATGTCAGATGCAATTGATTTTATGACGAGTGTTTACAAGGGAGAAACTCAATTAGAATATGATAATATAAAGAAAGAAGATAAGGATTAAAATATTTTCTTTTTATTTGGAGGAGATTAAATGCCTACAGATAAGACAATAAGATTAAAGAGAACAAGAATTTCAATAACTGATGATTCTATAAAAAATACATGTTTACAATTTGGTGAACCTTTGTATGTAGGTAATAACGAGGGTTCAAGTACAAGTGATACTAATAATAACTATCTTATAATTGGTGATCCTACAAGTGGTACTTCAGGTGGAAGTGGAAATGTAGATGTTGATAATGTACCCATTAAAGATAAAAAAGTAATTAAGACAGTTAGAAGAGTTGTTAATAAAAATATATCAGGATTTAATAAAACATTTAATGTAGCAGATAATCCTATATTTGTTAGAAGTGAATCTGATAATATAGATAATAATACTCCAATGGGTATTATATCTGGAGAGACAACTACTATATCTACATTAATGAATGAAGATGCTACTCCAGTATATCCTATTACTTATATTGGTGCAATAATAGATGATGGATTAATTAATTTTCAATCTTTATTAGTTAATAAAGTAAGTATTGATAGTAATTCAGCCAATGCATATTATCCTCCAACATTAGGATATGATAATGGTGGTGTATTTGTTAAAACAGGTGTAGAAAGTGTTTTAATTAGTGACACTTCAAATCTTCCCCCATATGCACAATCATTAGCAGGAATTATAAATGGAAAAGTATCAAAAGATCCTTCTAGTGATTCATCAAAAGATTTAACGTTAGGTGTAGATAGTAGTGGTTTAGTATATGTAGAAGTATCCGATATATAATTTTTTAATATAGATAAATTAAGGAGAATATAGGCTAAGGTGAATGAGGTTACTTTAAAAGGTTTAATAAGAGATATATCTTTTTCACATCTTATTAATGGAGTAGAATATAATAAAGCAAATTTAATTACACAACGATCAGATGGAAAAGAAGATATAATAACATTAAAATTTAAAAAATATAATAATCCATATAAAGACGGAGATCAAATAGAATTAGTTGGTAACTTAAGAACTTTTTCTAGAAAATTAACATCAGGAAAAAATAGAGTATTTTTGTATGTATTTACTTATTTTGATACTCCTAGTACTGACTTAGAAAACTTTGAAGACATTAGTAATAAAGTAGTTCTTGATGGCCGAATATGTAAAATTGAACCATTAAGAAAAACACAAAGTGGAAAATATAATATTCATTTTATTATTGCTAATAATATAATTACTAATGATCAAAAATTAAATAATTATATTCCTTCAGTAGCGTGGGGTAAATCAGCACAGAATATTTCTGAATTAAAGGTTAATGATAGAATTCAGATAAAGGGTGAATTACATAGTAGAACATATAAAAAATTGTTAGATAATGGCGAATTAGAAATAAAAACTGCTCATGAATTAGTAATAAATGAATTAGAGGTTATTAATGAATAAAACATTTAATTATCTTTATACAACTACTGCAATGGGAAGTGTAGATGTAGAAGAAGTAGGAAATGTTTTAATTCATTTATTTAATGATAATGGGTTAGAGTGGTTTTTATATATAGAGACAATATTAGGTGAATCTATTATTAAATCTTTTGGACCTTTTTATATAAGTACTGAAAATTACTTTCCATATGGTTTTACTTATACAATGAGTAAAATAGATTATAACGATAATAAATTATCAAAGATAATTGATAATTATATTAATGATCCAAAGAAAAAAATTACTCAAGTAATAGTTGAAAAAGATATTGAAATACTTTATAATAAAGTAAAGAAAATAAATTTAATAGAAATGAGATGATAACCAAATGAGTAAAGAAGCTATTAGAGAATTTAGTGGAAAAATAATTGGTTGGGTAGAAACAGACAGTGAAGGAAATCAGACAGTAAGAAATTTTCCAGGACAAATTGTAGCCAGATATGATGCCAGAAATAATGTAACTAGAAATTTTACTGGTGTAATTATTAGTAAAGGTAATACGGCTATTGGACAGTTGTATGTTAAGTAAATATTAGTTGAGATCCCCCTTACTATATATTATAATTAGTATATAGTAAGGGGGATTATTTTTTATGTGTATTAATGATAAAGTTGAATTTAACTTAAAGACTTATGAAATGACTGCTTCATGGGACACCCCTTATGGAGTAGTATATTTATATACGTTTAAAGATAATTTTCAACATACTTTTATATGGAAAACTTCAAGGTTGATTGATTATAATATTACTAAAATCAAGGGTAGAATAAAAGGATTTTTAGAATATAATAATACAAAGGAAATAGAATTAACATATTGTAGGTGTAGTTAATAATGCTTGAATATAATGTTTTTATAGAAGATATAAATAATAAACAAATTATAAAATATAATGTTTTTTTACATTCAGGATTTTTAAAGGATTGTAAAAGAATTTATAGTGATTATTATATGTCAAAAAATGATTTTATAGAAGGAGTTAAAAACACACTTATATACTATTTTTGGAGAAAATGTGAGTGGGAGATAACTATTCATTCATGGCCAATATCAGATAAAATTCCATATAAGAAAATAGATGTATATGAACAAATAATGACAAATTGGAAAGTATTTAGTGAATATATATGGAATAACAGGGAGGAGTTAAAATGATTTTAATTCAGTTTATTGCAATTATTTGTTTGTGTTTGTGTAGTTTTGTATTAGGTATATTTTATATGAGATTTCTTAAAATTGACGATGTACCTTATAAAAAGAAATGGACTAAGAATAATGTAAAAAATACTATAAATGATTGTACCATGATATTTAAGAGGTAATTATTATGATTGAATTAAATGATATAAAAAATTTAGAAGTTTATTTAGCTAATAGTTTAATAGATTCTGAACAAATTATACATGAATACTACATGATCCCTGTTATTAAATATAGTGATCTTTTAAATTTAATTAAAGAAAAAAGAAAAGAGGATAGTTAAAATGATTCTTTATTTCAATGATAATTATGATAATATGAGATCCATATGTTATATTGATGATCAATTAGACGAAGTAAATAAACGTGTAAAAATTTTTGAAGAAATAAATGAGTTTTGTAAAAGACATAAGTATGATATTCCATATATGAGATTTTGGAATTCTACTTATAACGATAAAGAAATGACCCAGGTGGATGTTGGTAGTCATTCTGAATTTTTCTTTATCTATCCTACAATTGAAATAAATGAGGAAGTTTAATCATGAATGAAAATATTTATAATAAACTTACTACCAAATATATAATAACTTTAACTGATAATTCCACAAGAGAATTAGAAATATATGGAGAAGGAAAAGAACAAAATAACATAGTTGATTTATTTTTTGGTTGTGG
>AUXO010610239.1_pt1 | contig 16429 bp, 15 predicted proteins | sample 768731 | NCBI WGS metagenome assembly AUXO01 (sample SAMN02715735, study PRJNA202380) | gut metagenome | biome: sheep rumen | host: Ovis aries | place: New Zealand: Palmerston North
CGTCCACGTAGTTCGTCATTCTTGCAGCTCAATCCTTCAATAGAAATACGATAGCCCACATTGGGATGCTTCTCGGCCATCTCAATGATGCGGTCGCTAAAGAAACCACTGGTTGAAAACACAATGCGGTCAGCTTTCTTTTCAAGAACCTTTACTATTTCCTCAATGTCCTCGCGCACGAAGGGTTCTCCACCTGTGATGTTACATGCAGCCATGTGCGGGAGTTTCTCCAAAATCTCTGGTTTAAACTCTTCCGACTTCTGAGTCGGGTTGTCCCAAATGTTGCACATCTTGCAACGCATGGGGCAACGGTAAGTTACTATAATCGATCCGTCCATAATACTATTATTTATTATTACTAATTATTCGTTCATAAAATTTTATAAGGTTTTCGTAGTGCCTTTCCTTGTTAAAGTTGCGTTCAGCAAACGCCTGTGCAGCATATTTAAGTTTCGAGTATTCCTCAAATTTAAGTGCTTCACTTTTCTGGATAGTGATATCCAATGAATCTACGTTTCCACTTTCAAACAAATAGCCTGTATGGCCATCTTCTATTATCTCTGGTATACCTCCGATACTTGCCCCTATAACAGGTACTCCCATTGAATAAGCCTCAACAATTGTCATGGGATTATTTTCATACCATTCTGATGGCACACAAACAAATTTCGCATTGCGTACCAAATTGAACAACTCGTCACCATTCTTGTAGCCCAAGAATTCAATATTGGCACATCCTTTTTGTTTCAATTCATCTTCTTTGGGACCTGTACCTACAACTTTAAGCTGTAATTCGGGATGTTTCGCGAATGCATTTACGAGTGTCTCAACACCTTTCTCGTGTGACAAGCGGCCGTAAAAAAGATAATAGCCTCCGTCTTTCACTAATGGCGGATATTGTTCTCCAACAGTAGAGAAGTTGTAAAGAACCACATTGGGAGTTTTAACAAACCGAGAGTCTAGTTCTTCGTGCTTCTGCTTTGCAAAATTGCTCACATATATAATTCCATCCAACTCTTTTGCCGGATGCCATTTCTTATTGCGATAGTACATCTCTGCAGTCATCAGCGCACTTTGTATGGCACTTCCCTTTGAGCACCTTCCCTTAAAGCATTCTATAAAACGGCCGCCCTTACACTTCTCACAGGCCTCACCTTTCCCGTTCCGGAACGTATAAGCCGGACATACCATCCGGTAGTCATGCACAGTATGTACTAGAGGAACCCCATGTTTATGAAGCACTTTGAAAATAGATGGAGAAATACCACCCCAAAACAGATGCACATGCGCAATATCCGGTTTTTCTTTTTTGAGTATACTCTCCAGCATCTTTGCAGCCTCTAGGTTCTTAAAGTAATTCCGCATTTGCGTTAACCGCCCACCTCTTCTTACGATATATACCGGTTGGTCGGTATGGATATTCTTATCATCCTCCATGCTAAAAAACGCCACATCATGTCCCATTTCACGAAGCAGGTCAGCAGTCCCGAAATACACAGCCTCAGAACCTCCTCTGCGGAAAAAGCAGTTATTAATTAATAGTACTTTCATCTTTTAATTCCGTCATGACTTGAATATTATTTTTATCAATATTATTTTTTGTAACTCCCCACCCTAAAGTAAAATATAATATTACATTGGGGGGAAAGGTATCTATCAGATTCTCGGTGATATGATAAAGGAACATTGGAAGGACAAAATAAATCAAGGCTACATTTTTTTTAAGGTTAACATATGCCATTCTTACCAATTTTATAAAACCGCAAAATACTATTAAACCAAATTCAACTAAGATTTTTAAGAAATCATTATGGGGTGCGTTGCCAAACTCAGATCTTGCGAAGTTTTCACCTGTTCCAAAAGGAATGCACCACCATGATGTAATGTATCCTATAAAAATTTGAATCCAATGGGACATTCGCCACACGGATGAAGTATTGTCTGTTCTTTCTCCTTTTACGTCTACAGATTGGCTAATATCATAAATATTAATATCTTGAATATTTTTCCAATCACTCCACGATATAGATGCCCATAGATTTAGAACATCCCTTAAGCGGATAAATAGCGGTATATCAACATATAAAACTGCGAACAATAGAGTTATAATACCTATAATCAGATAAGGAATCTGATTTTTTTTCAAATTTAAAATGAGATATGCTATTATAATAGCAAACAAGACCCCCAAAGATGTACAAATTAACACATAGAATAAAACGATAATCCATGAATAAAACAAAACTCTCTTTTTATAAGTATTTATCAATGAGTAAAGTAAGCCCATTGAAAGGCCTGTATATACAAAGGTATTCGAATTCACGAAAAACATATTTTTTTCAACTGTGCGATCAAAAACTGCAACCACAACAACTGGAACAAAAACTAACAAATACAGTAATAGTCGTTTTATCTTGATTACATCGTGTTTCTTCGCCAATGTTGAACCATACATATAGCAACATAAATAGCCAAAAAACTTCAACAAATCCGCATAGTGTGGTTCATACTGGGAAAAAAGATAGTTAAAAATTAGTATTATAGAGCAAAAAGGTAATAGGGCATTCCTATACAATAATCCTTTCATTGAAGAATGCGAAAACATAAAGATAATTAGAGCACACTCTGACACATATGACACAATTCTAATGGCTTGATTATCCATATAGACAGAACCCATTGCACAGACAATAGATAGCAACAAGAGCGATGCAAAAATATTTATTGGAGCGCTTGTTTTTTTTATTTTAACCATAAGGAGAACGAATGCAATAATTCATGATATAGGTTCAAAACCCAAGTGTAAAAGCAATGCCTTTACTCTATATTTCAAGACGGCATATTTATTTTTGACGACCTCCCATGTCGTTTTTTTTATTCCTTCTTTCCACAACTTTTTCACATCTTGGTCATAAAGTAGTGTTTGCAATGACTCATATCTATAGTAATTTAAGTAAAGAAATCCTTTTTTTATTCTCACATCACTTACGCCAGCCCTTGAATAAAAATCTTTTACTATCCCAATATTATCCGATAACTGTGAGAATTTTGACAATACCTTCTCCTTACTATTACTCATTATAATCGAATTCGGGTTGATATAATAGTAATAATACGAACCATGCACATAATCAATTTTGGTCACCTTGCTCATTAGTTGAAGACACAAGCACATATCTTCCCCCATAGCTCCAGTAGGAAATACGACATTTTTATACAAATCACGCCTAAATAATTTATTACACAATGACCACCACATCTTTCTATGCATCATTTCCGAAATACATTCATCCCTTTTTAAAATCCTTCCTCCCGAAATGGCAGAGTTCTTAAATCCATCAGTACGCATAAAATCACATATAACTACATCTAAATTACATATGGCAGCCTTATCATACATTTGAGACAGCAGGTTACTGTCAATCCAATCGTCGCTATCGCAATGAAAGATGTATTGCCCTGTTGCAATACCAATTCCATATTTACGCACAGCAGGAAGGCCTGAATTTGAAGGCATGCGCTCTATCCTAACTGTCCATCCTTTCATAGCAAAGCAAGAACATTTATTTTCAATTACGCCATTCAGTATGTTCATTGATTGATCTGGCGTACAATCATCAACAAATATGAACTCTATGTCATTCAGTGTCTGCTCAAATAAACTTCTTGCGCATCGTTCAATATATTTTTCTACCCCATAAATGGGGACTATAACAGTAACCTTTGGATACATAACTAACAAAACATTATCGTTTCCTTATTTTTCTAATAAATATAAGGTTTGTCGTCCTTTCCTAAAAAGAAAAAATTGGTATAACACATACTTCTAGTTCGTTTCTTATTCTTGAAAAATTCACTAATAAGTATAACAAAAACATATTTAACACGTCATACGCAATCACTTTCCTTATGCTGTTTAAGAACAATACAAACCCACTATAATATCTCTCTGAACAACTTACGGGGAAATAAGCGAACTTACCTAAACAATCCATGATAGATTCTTATGAAAATCAACAAATATTTTACTTTTTTTTTAAATCCTATATATTTGTTGAATAATAACGTGTAATTAATTTCAGGAAATGTATTTTTCCATAAAATATAATTGTTGTTCTTATAGACTATTGATTCTATTTGTTCCTTTGTATTAAATTTCAAAGTTGCAAATTCCATCTGATATTTTTCATATATACCTTTGGCATTATAGCATTGTTCTACTAAACAGACATTATTATATTGCTGTTTCCATCGAGATAAAACAGATTCAACCGAAGGCTTATTGGATATAGAATTCAAATTGTAATAGTAATAATATAGAGGTTCTTGTAAATAGGTGACGACCTTGGCACCTAACACAAGTTGAAGAATAAGAGCCATATCCTCGCCCATATTGTCCTTGGGAAAAATAATATTATTGTTTTGATATAATTCTCTTTTGATCATTTTATTCCAAACACAACATCTATTCTTTCTTAGGATAAAGTTTTTAATAATATTAGTATCATCAGGAATATAACTCTTGACTAATTCCAATTTATTATTTCCATCAGACTTAAAATAATCGCAAACAACAATATCGGCATTGTACTCTTTACCTTTTTGGTACATCTTGTTAAGCATTCTACTATCTATCCAATCATCACTATCACAATGCACTATATATTCCCCATTTGCCATTTTTACTCCATATTTCCGAACTGCAGGAAGACCACTATTTATAGGCATTTTTTCGATACTTATAGCCCATTTGCGCGTGTTTATTATTTGCTTGTATTCATCTAGTATAGTTTTTAAAATTTCAACAGATTTATCGGGTGAGCAATCATCAATAAAAATAAATTCAATATCATCAAGAGTTTGTTCAAATAAACTTCTGGCACAACGTTCTATATATTTCTCAACGCCATATATTGGAATAATAACACTTACTTTTGGCATAAATTACTTTATTTTTTTACAGCTATAAAACAAAGGGATTATACTTCTATTAGTTTCCATCCCGGTTCATATATATCAACTGGTAAATCAATATTATACCAGCGAGAGGGCGCTACCACGATTTTATCCTTATAATTTGAAATATGTTGAGCCCACCAACCAAATGTAGTATTTCCAATTAAAAAGTGTTTACAATTCCCCATGATTGCAAGCGACAAATGAACAGGAAGTGACATATCCTGGCATAATGTATCGTATTTTTCAGTGTTTATTAGATTTTCCTTAACATAATCTACATTGTCTGAACATATAAAAAATAAAGGATTTTCCACTTTTTCTATTATATAATCAATTGCATTTTCCCAATATTCCTTTGTACACACGTCATAAATATAATTTCCAACATTGTGCTCAACTTTTATACTTATACACACAGAGTTTCGAGATTTTATTAAATCTACATCTTTGTTTTGTAGGGATATAATTCTATCCTCAAGTCTGAACTTACTTACAATAAAATAATCTATTTTTTCAAAGAATTTCGCACTTTGGAAATATCCCGTGACATATATATTCTTAGAAGATGGACATGAGATATTCAAATAGCCATCTTGTAATGCAACTATTCCGAGGCAAGAAAGTATAGGCTGTACTTTCTTTTCAAATTTTGAAATGGATGTGTAATCATCACTATTTGTGAACAGGCGATATAGGCAACCTAAAATACGCCTTCTTATCCGCATTCCAATTTCATGAATCTCCCCATGTTCAAACTCAACATTTTCAAGATTATAATATTCTAATGAATTCACCCAATTCATTTGAAGGATGGGATAATCACAAAAAATTATTTTCTCATTGCGCCCCCTCTCTTTTCTTAAAGCTTCAGCAAAAGCATATATGAAAAGCTGATTGCCTATTCTCCCTTTTAAATCTACGTAAATCATATTATTATACTTTCTCCCACTGATGGGTTTCAAAATTATACTTTTTAACAACTTTTGCAGGATTTCCAACGGCTATACAATAATCTGGAATAGATTTTGTCACAACACTCCCTGCTCCTATTACACATTTCTTACCAATCTTCACCCCCGGCAACACACACACTTTCTCTCCTACCCAACAGCCATCACCTATTTCTACAGGTTTAGATTCTAATGGTTGATCCATATATGGGATATCAGACTCGGGATCTATGCTATGATTTTCGGAAGTTATCAAAACATGCGAAGCAATAAGGACATTATCACCAATTTTCACCTTTGAGGCGTTGAGAATCGTGAAATAGAAACAAATATAACAATGATTACCAATTTGAATGAGATTATTACTATTATCCCCAAAATTTTGTAATCTAGAATTACCTAGTATACAAGTGTTTGCACCAATAGAAATTCTATCACTTCCATTAAGTGTATAAGGATAAGAGATAAAGGAGTTTATTCCAAAAGATTGAAACATTATTCCATCCTTTTTTTTCAATCCCTTTCGTCCTAAAATATAATTAACTACTCTTTTTATTAATGAGATCATTATCTACCTCCTGTTAATAGGATTAAAAGTGATGGCTTGTTCCTTTTTATATAAAAATATAGTTTAACTAATACAAGAACAGTTATTAATGGTATCGTTATATAACATATTATCATAACATAAGGATTATACCATCGGTTCATTATAAATAATACTATTCGCAATAAATCAATTAAAATAATAAAGTGAAAAGCAAAAATAAAGAAACAACTTGATTCTATAGATTGGGAAAAGAACTTCATTCCTTTAATGCATGCAAAACTGCTCTTGGCATCCTTCCATATAAAAACAATATTCATAGCAAATATCATCCCCAATAATATTCCTACATTATGAATATAAGGATTAAAACTATTATTTCTTGTTAGCATATCAAAGTAGAGAAGAACTGGGTAGAAAAAAGAAATATGCTTCATTTTTTGGATTGTAGACACAAAGCCCTCTTTGCATAGCGAGAAATACCCCCCCCCGAAAAGAAAAATAGTGCAACACTCATCTCTACAAAAAGGTGTGACCAGTAATAATTCATAAATAGAATATCCCTGGACAAGGACACATCAATATAAAACCAAGCAAATCCCAATAAAATAATTATATAAAATTTCAAAAATCTTATGCCATAATATATCAACGGTGATAATACTAGCGCAACCAATAATGCTCGAACATACCATAACGGAGCGTCAAAGACTATTTCGCCTTTTATAAGACCAGATGACAAATTCCCCCAAAACGAATTAAAGAGCCCGTCTATTGACATATTCGTTTGAATATTTACAAAGAAAATATTCTTCACATAAGGCAGCAAAATTTTTAAAGACCATATTAATGAAATAGTATTCCATATTACAAATGGCACCAACAATGTTCTGCATCTTTTTTTTAATTTTGACAAATACAAATAAAAATCCCAATCCCTATCATCTCTATTACAGAAAAACAGATAACCACTAAAAAAAAAGAAAAGAGGAACACAGATTCTTGGCAACACATCACTAAAAAAGGAGACAATCAGAATAAACCATTCTGGATATTGTAATATTTCTGCCCTAGGAGCCAAATTAAAGTGTATAAAAACGACGCCCATTGTCAGTGGGAATCTGAGGCTACTAATTATCATAGATTCTTGTTCTCTCATTACCTCTCAATTTTATATCATTTATTATCATTTCTGTGTAAAAACGAGCTCCTTTGTCATTCAAATGTGCAGGATCAGCAAAATAACTATTAGTATTTACCATCAATGTATCTTTTAAATGGTTAAAAACTGGCACTTCTTTTTTCCTACAATAATCAATTAGACTTTTATAATCACCATCGTCATTACATTTATACCAAGGAGATATTGTAAAAAACAATTTAATGTTCTTTTTTTGGGAGACATCAATGATTTTCTTTATATAATTCCACTTAAGGGTATCTACTTTACATTTTTTATATAAGGGCTCGTATTCTTGAGGAACGTAATTTAGAGTTTTATAAAAAGGGCTATATCCATCATATTCATCCTCAGGTTTCTCTCTAGTTAAATAATCCATCATAATCTGTATTGCCTTTGAATTATATCTGTATAGTGCAGAAGCCATTTTCATTTTATCGACGCTATTGCTTTCATCATAAACTTCAGAAACAGGTTCAATATCATAAAACAACTTCATATCCTGAAACCTATCGATGTTATCATTAATATACAAATCATTACCTGCATAAAAATCATATATTACTAATTTTGGCTTATGTCGTTTTATCTGGCTAATTAATCTGCAATATTGTGGAATAATCGAAGAAGCATTATAACCGACGTTATAACATGACATTCCAAGAGAGTCTTTTAATATTTGTGGAATTATGTGGTGATATGCTCTTGAAGAACCAAGTATTAATATATCTGCTTTTGATTTTTTAAATGAGTATGTTGTCGCATACATGGGGCCTCCCTTAACATTTTCTTTGCAATAATTCATAATTCTCCCGAATAAAGTATCTACCATGGCGGCTATAACAAAAAAGACGAATAACTTATATACGAATTTCTTCATTACTTCAAAAACTAACGTAAATAAACTGACTACTATCTAATACTCCAAACAACAAGATAGAGACAAATATTGTCATATAGACACCCCATCTTATGAATGTAAATCTATACAAAAATTTTCTTAGAAGTGCCTTCTCGCATAGCAAATCAGTAAGTAGGACAATTGAGATATTTATAATATTATGCCATATCGTATCATTAAGTATATCACCTTGCAATGGTGTATATATAAATCTATTAAGGATGCCTCCAAAATGGCACAAATTATCAACCCTAAAGAGAATCCACAGGAAATTTACTATTAAAAATGTAATTATTATCCTGGGTATCATCAACCATTTATTCGTATTGCGATTTACGCCTAACCACTTCTCAAAAACCTGAAACACACCATGTAATAAGCCCCATAAAACAAACGTCCAATTTGCGCCGTGCCATATACCGCTGACCAGAAATGTAACTAATATATTTCTATAACATACAAGTTTACTACATCTACTTCCCCCCAGAGGGATATAAACATAATCTTTAAGCCACCTTGAGAGTGATATATGCCATCTCCTCCAGAAATCTGTAATACTGACAGAAAAATAAGGTTGCCTAAAATTCTTAATTATATCGATGCCTAACGTTTTGGCTATTCCAACAGACATCAGAGAATAGCCTGCAAAATCAGTATATATTTGAAAAGAATAAAAAACACTCGCAAGAAAGCATGTAGCACCAGAGTAAAACTGATAATTATTATAAACCGTATCAACATATATTCCAAGGCGATCCGCAACAACTACTTTTAGGAACATACCCCACAAAAGGTATTGCAATCCTTTTCTGGCTTGTTCATAGTTAAAACTGCGAGGATTCCTAATCTGAGGGAGTAATTCTTCCGCCTTACTAATAGGGCCTGACATTACTTGTGGAAAGAAAGACACAAACAATAAATAGTCCAACAGATTCTTTTCAGTCTTCACTCTTCCATGATACACATCTAACATATATCCAACCGCCTGGAAGGTGAAGAAAGAAATTCCAACAGGTATCGCCCAGTTTAATCCTGGTAGGGCAAACTGCAATCCTATTGATTCAAGACCTTCACTTATGCTATTATTTATGAAATTATAGTATTTGAAAGCCAAGAGTGGCAAAAGTCCCAAAAGGGTGAACAGCCACACCAAACTTTTCCTATTTCTAGTTTTAATCTCTTTACTATCATCAATTAACCGTAAAACTCGCCCCCCCCAGTACGTCACCAATGATACACACAAGAGAACAATTGCAAATGTCGGTTTCCAGTTCATATAGAGCAGGTAGCTCGCAATAAGAAGGAACACCTTACGCCATGTATTCCACTTGGCAGGAATTGCCCAGTAGATTAAGAAAATAAGAGGAAAAACTAGCCAAAAATTGAAGCTATTGAATACCATTATTTAAAATTTTCATTATACGAGAGTTGTCACCATATTCGCAAGGTGAATCATACGGCCTATCTGGGAAAGCGCCATACTCCAATTTTATATCAAGATTGTAGTCCCTGATAAACTGCTCCACTCTCTCTGCCAGACTCATGGGTTTTCCGGTGCAGCAGTTAATGATACCGACCACCTCCTTCTGCATCACAGCAGCAGATAGTTGGTTGGCAAGTTCATCAACTGTAATAAAGTCATACTGGTTCTTTCCAGTGGTGAACGGGAATGTTTTCTTTCCTTCTTCTGCGGCCATTAACAACTTACAGAAGATGGAGTTGTTTTTCTTGTCATCTCCTAGGATGTAGTAGCATCTCAACCATTGAAGGATGCATTCTTTCTGCTTGCAGTAGAGAATCATTGACCTACGAAGCGCATCCTTGGCAATACCATACATGGAAATAGGATTACAAGGTGTGTTCTCATCAATAGCACCTTCCCAATAGCCAACCTCATGCATTGTTCCCATTACGGCCAGCTGCTTCAGACCTCCATCAATCATAGCGGTCAAAAACTTATAATGGGCTGAAAGATCTCCTATCTGTGTAGGGGCATTATGCACAAAACCATTTCTCCATGCCATATAAAGGCAAACATCTGGTGAACCCAGCCGCTCATACACATTTCCTTCAGGCAGTTCAAAAAGGTTCAGTGTCTTACGCTCTGCACGTTCATCCACATCGTTTGTCACAATATCACACGCTATCACATCAGCACCCTTATCTAAAAGTGCTTTCACCACATGGCGACCAATATAGCCATTAGCTCCTGTAACCAATACTTTCATAATTATTTCTATTTAAAGAGACCTTTTTGTTTCATTTCTTCCAACGAAGCCTCGTAATTATCTGTTTGTAATTCCTGACGGTTTACCCAATCTGTAAACTGCTTAATGCCGGCATCGAATGTCCACTTGGGTTTGAATCCAAGAATTTGTTTAGCAAGGGTAATGTCTGCATAGTTATGACGAATATCACCCAAGCGATAATTACCAGAAACGGTCAGTGGCACTTCAATGCCGTAGTGCTTACATAATGTTTGAGCTACTGTAAGAACATCTGTTGCTATACCTGTTCCCACATTAAATACATGACCATTAGCCTCTGGCACTTCCATTCCAGCAATCGTTGCATCCACTACATCATCAATGTAAACAAAGTCACGGGTTTCTTTGCCATCTTCAAAGATGTTGATACCCTTGTGACTTTTGATTCTGTTTGAGAAGATGCTTAGAATACCTGTGTACGGGTTAGTCAATGACTGCCCTGGACCATATACATTCTGGTAGCGGAAGGAAACAGGCTCAACACCAATGTTCTTGCAAATAAGATGAACCAACTGACCCTGTACTTGCTTACCAATTCCGTATACAGATGAAGGATGGATGGCACTATCTTCGGAGGTGGCCACTAACTGAACTTTACCACCACACTTGGGGCAATGACACTCAAAGTCACCTTTGGCCATATCCTCATCCTTGCGCTCTGTAGGATATACATCTCCACACCTCTCACAAAGATACTTGCCTTCACCATAGATGGCACGAGATTCAGCTACGACTACACGCTTAATGTGATTCTTGGTATTAGTAAGAATGTCAAGTAGCAAAGCTGTACCACCTATGTTAACATCTATGTACCGCTTAATCTCGTACATTGACTGGCCGGTGCCCGTCTCTGCTGCTAGGTGAATTACATAGTCTGCATCATCAAGAGCTTGTTCCAACAATAATTTATTGCAAACATCCCCTTTGATGATACGTACCTTGTCCATAATACTGCTATAGAGTGGAGACGTCTTATCAGGATATACTCCATGTATCTGTTCCAACAGATTGTCCATAACAGTCACATCGTAACCCTTCTCTATAAGCTTTAAAGCCACGTGTGAGCCTATGAATCCGGCACCGCCAGTTATTAAAACACGTTTCATCTACTCCTATGAAATCTTTGACTAAATAGACGAATAATCTGTATTGCTATGCTGTTCTTTTGAACCAATAAAAGACAACCATATATTAATAAACCAGATATTGCAGATACTATTAATTGCAAGAAATAATTAACGCTAACATTATGCGATATAAAATAAATCACAACCGCCATTATTAAGGAATCAACAATGTAAATAAACATTTTTCTTAAAATGCTAGGCATAGTTAATAACCGCGTCAGTAAGTAAAGCTGTACACCTAACACAAGTCCTTCTGCTAGAACAGAGGCAACAGCGGCTCCCATTGCTGCATATTTGGGAATAAGTAGGTAATTCAAAACGATATTAAGAAGAACTCCAGCAGTTACAGATAACAATGTCCACTTTTCTTTATTTGTCGCCATAAACAATTGGTTGCCAATAATGTTTGTGAAGACAACTATGATAATCATAAAGTTTAAAATTGACAGAACAGGGACTGTTTCTGAAAACTGATTTCCCGCAAGCAAATAAATAGTCGGTTTTCCTAAAAGAGTCAATGCAACTACACAAGGAATTGATACCATCATGAGGAAGTCTAAAGTCTTCTCAAATAATCCTTTCCACTCTCCCTTGTTACCATTTTTAACCAAATAAGATAGCCTTGGAAACAATATTGCAGTCATTGCACAAATAACCGCAATGACCAAATCGCTAATTTTAACAGCTGTCACATATATGCCAACTTCCCGATCCCCCATAAAGTAACCAAGCATTGATTGGTCTAAAACAGTATGTAATGTAGCAGTTAGAGCTGTAATAAAAAAGACACAAACGTATTTAAAATGCCTAAAAACCCTTAAATGATATCTTCCATTCCATTTAATATATTTTCTTGAATATAACAAGTTCCATACATTAGCTCCTACATTAGCAAAAACCAAAAGAATAGCATAATTGAGATAATCTTGACTCGTACGTACAATAATAAATAGCAATACAAGACTAATGATTTTTACTAAAATAGACCTTACAGTTATATATAAATAATCCTCTGTGGAAATATACAACCACTCCATACCAATTGTAGTAAAAAACATTGTTAGACTACAAATATATAGAAGTGATCTATACTCAAATAATTTGGTCGAGACAACAATTGTAATGAAGAATAGAATATAGGCAAAAAAAGTTGTAATCAAATTTACCAAAAGGATTTCTATCGACAGTTTACTTAATGCCTCTTTATCATCACGAACCTTTGATACTTCTCTTATAGCATATGTTCCAATACCGAAACTTGCTATTATCGCAAAATACCCAATTATCGACTGTGAATAATTGACTCTTCCGATTCCTTCTGGGCCTAAAACCCTTGAAGCATAAGGAAATGTAATAAGTGGAAATATTAAACTTAGGAGCGTTCGCACTAAGTTTAATACCATATTATATTTTATTGATCTTTGTTTCATTCTAGTTTATTCTTCTAGACTCATCCATTCTTTGAAAGAAGATGGGGTCAAAACAAATGGATTATATTTTCTCCAGCGGTATTCTAGTTCGGTATACTTAGGCCAATAAAAATCCAAACTCTCAGAATCAACTATAATAAACAAATTCTTTCGATAATAGTCACTATCTTCTTTTGTCCACTTCAAATTAAATCCAAGTGATTCGATATAGTTTGTTGTAAAATAGATTTCACCACATCTGTTTTTCGAAAACTCTTCAGGGTCCTCAGTCTCAACTTCTCCTCCGTGAGGCCTAGTATCGTAAGGGCATGAGAAATATCTAATCACATCATTTTTGCTACCAAATATGAACATATCTGATATATTATAGAGCCGATTAATAAATGTCGAAGTACTAATAGCTATCAATCTTCCATCCGCATTACATTGAAGACGCAAAGGAAAGTGTGAGTTTAGTTTTAATAGAAATGAAAATATATTTGGTTCATAAAACCGTTGGTCTGTTCTTGTTACCAATATATAATCAATTGGGTACTGTTGTGCCCTAGAAACGCCCTCCTTTGCTGTCCTTAATTGAAGGTTTATAGACCCAAAACCATTCAAAAGGGGTTTATCACAACTTGACAAACAAATCTCAGCACCAGCTATTTCCAATTCTTTTTTGATACTTTTATCCACATTATCCCATGTAGATACTATTATTGGCACATTAGGATAATAACGGCGATATAGCCTCACTGTTTCAAGGGTGAAATCGTTTTTCGTCTCGATTCTTCCCCTTAAAACAATCACGATGTTATCCCTATTATCTATTTCAAATAGAGAATTAATATCACACGATTTTTTGGGTCTTAACCAATATGTAAAATAAAAAGAATAAAGCAGGCCATGGCGCCCTATTATCAAAATAAAACGATGTATTACCTTTTTTAAGAATTCATGAAAATATCTAGCCATATTGAGTTTATTAATTGTGAATTAGTATAAAGTGGGCTTCGCTTTAAAAGAGAATAACCATATTTCGTCCAATAGACCCCTAGATCCTCCTCATTAACAACTATTACTGATTTCTTTAAGAACTCCCAATAGGCACCAATTGGGTTGATACTCTTTTCCAGCCCCCCGTTATTTTTCAAAAATGTATAAATAATATATGCTTCCTCATGGAACAAATAATAAAATTTATAATCTATATTTAATTCTTCTATCCATGAAAAATCATTATTCCTATTATAGGCTCGCTCCCTCAGTACTAGAAACTTCCGTGAGTGATCAGCTAAGTCTATATCACTATAATTGCGGATGTACGTTAACTCTTGATCTGTCCTAGACGGAATAGAATAAAGACGTTCGATGTCCTCAATACTTCCAAACCAAATAAAGTCTGACATGTGAAACGGACAATAGATAAGATTATTTGTAAAACTTACTACTAGGAATCTTTTTTTCTGAATATCAGATTGCGAGGGATAAAGAGCCAAAAGATTATAAAAATAAGGAATCATATCATATTTATAAATGCGAAGATCTGACCGTATCTTTAAAATATACTCGACCCCATTTTCCTTTAAGTAGCGAACCCCGGTCAAAGAAGATTTTAATTGATTATTAAGGTGTGCGGGTTTTCGACCCTTTCCTTTATCTTCCGTAGGGCAACTCTCATTCTCTATATAAATACAATTTGACTCTTTAAGTAACAATTTCTCATCAGTAGCCAATTCGCCTTTCCATGTTGAGAAAACTATTTTAATATCAGGATAAATTGTTCTATACAATAGTATTGTATTAATTGTAAAATTGTCTTCCTTACACTTCGGACCTTGAAAAACGATACCACAGTTCGAGAATCCTTTGATGACCGGAAGAATGCATTTGTCAAAACACAAATCCTCATTATTAGCCATCACAACTTTCCTTTTGGAACCGGCTGTTAACATCTTTATATACCCGGAAACCTTGTACTCATGTCTCCTTAGTATCTCAAAACGCTTAAGTATAGCACTAATAGCTCTCTCTGTTACTCTCTTCATAATCTATATTGTTGTGGATTAACCTTTACGTAGCATGTGTAGCATTTCCTTGTTCCCCCAGTCCGAATAATTATTAACCTCTATAGGTCTAAACTGATACTTATCCAAGAGCATTTGGTAGACTATATGCGACACATACACTTTAGGATGCTCCTTTCTCAACTTCACATAATATGAGCAAAAATCATTTACATTAACAAAACAGGTACCTCCCGCATTAAAATAATGACTGATGATTTTTTTCTCAATAATATTAGTAATATAATACTGATCATCTACCGCGACATAACTCTTATGTTTGGGATCAACTATATCCATATTCTCAAGAGGAAATATGGCGACACTATTTGATTTATTAATATTTGCTTCATAATACCCATCTGCATCTTTAATAAAAATACTACCTTTGATATGCTCTTTTAATATGGTTTGATATAAAGTTTCAGATTGAGAGATAGTAGGTTCATCTAACTCAACGATATGAACATTATTAATATTCTTGTGACGAAGCTGAATCTCAAGCAACTCATCTACGGAGAACTGTTTAACGTGCTTTTTAAGAACTGATATGTAAATATTGTCAAAAGACGACAAATTAAGACCTGAGATAGCATTTAAGCATAGCATCTCGCCTTTTTCATTTAAGTTAAAAACATAAGGTAAGGAATCATCATCTGTATCTGCTGCGACAGGTAATAATAATGAAAAAGAATTACTATCATCACCCATAGAAGAAGTTGAAATGATTACATTATGCCCCTCACTTGATAAGACATTATTAATCTCGCACTTAAGATAAGAAATAACCTTTTCTTCCTTAGCATATTGAAGGATGCGCAAAAGGTTCAGAAGCTGGTATATTGTGTAATAATCTTTATACCATTTGTAATGCTCACCATAAGCATCGATTTCCTTGTCTATTTTCTCACACACAATCTTCAGTCTCAATTTATCGTATGGATTTGTGTACATCAACTGAGACCAGAGATGAGCAGAATCCTGACGAATCTTAACAATGTCCAATAATGGAGATTCTAT
>AUXO012207786.1_pt1 | contig 16428 bp, 10 predicted proteins | sample 768731 | NCBI WGS metagenome assembly AUXO01 (sample SAMN02715735, study PRJNA202380) | gut metagenome | biome: sheep rumen | host: Ovis aries | place: New Zealand: Palmerston North
TAGCACGTAAATACACGGACAAGGTGCTGCATTTCGATTGGATAAATGACTTTGCGGCAGCACGGAATTTCGGGCTCGAAAAGGCGCAGGGCGAGTGGTTCATGATGCTTGATGCCGATGATATTTTTCGCTCATGCGACCATATTATTGAGTTCTTCAATTCCGGTGAGTACAGGAAATACAACGCGGCAACATACATTTCACGCAATCTCATCAAGACAGAGAATGGTGACAGCTACAGTGATTTGCTTGCGCCAAGAATGGTGAAACTGCACCCGCATACACGTTATGAAAATCCAGTGCATGAGTCGCTGAATACATTTCAGCCGCCATATAAAAATATACAGGATATCGCCGATCATTACGGTTACTATTACGAATCCGAGGAGCAGAAATACAACAAATTCAAGCGAAACTCCGAATTGCTTCTGAAAAGGTATGAGACTGAAAAAGATACCACTCCGAATCTTTATGTTCAGCTTTATGAAGCGTTCATTGGCATAAAGGATTATGAGAAGGCGATGTTTTATCTTAATGGCGGCATAGAACTGAGCAGAAAGATGAATAGCATTGTGCTTGCGTCGCTTTACTTTCATAAGGCAGCTTATTATCAGACAGATAAGCAGTATGAAAAAGCCATAATTGCTTGCGATGAATATTTCGGAATGAATAAGATCATCAGACCATACCCACTTACTACAGACGGTGAAATCTATGGTATAAAAGCAATGTGCTTGTATGAACTTGAAAGCTACCCGGAAGCGGTAGAAGCTTTTAAAAAGTTTTTTTCTACATACAAAGATATCGAAAACGGAAAGATTGCAACTTATGACAGTTATCTAACATCATCATATATGCGCAGTGAGATAAGTATATTGCCGCTTTTTAACAATTTTATAGATAGCTGCATAAAGTCCGGGAAATTCAATACCGCCGATAGCTGGCTCGGCACATACCCGCTGTATAAATATTCGTTTGAGCCGCAGAAGGTATATGAGTTAGTTCAATACGAGCTTACGGTCGCGGAGCATTTTAATTATAAGAATATCGGCAGCTATTACAAAAGGCTGGACAGTCGGGGCAGGAAGATAATGCTGGACGAACTGTTTGACCGTTCGGGAAAAGCCGATAATAAAGAGCTGATTATTGCAGCTCTTGAAAATATTTCTAAAAGTGACAGTAAGACAGCAAAGAAAATAGCTGTATATAAGAAATATTATGCCGGCGAAGAGTGCTCGGCTGCTATTGACGAATTTATTGAGCAGTATGGTGTCGCGGAAGATGCTGACCTGTTGTATATCATGTTCAGAGCGGGATATGATATCTCGGCGGCAGTCCTGAGCTCCGGATTTGACCCTAAACAGACAGCATTTGTCTGCTGTAAGAATATCGAGGGCTTTTATGAGGCTGCGGAGAATTACAGTGCCGATCTTATCTCCGATAATAAGGCGGTTCCGGCAGCCGTGAAATTCTACGATTACTGCATCAGTGTGCGTCTTATGGAAAACGAGGACAAGCCCGAGAAAGAAAAAAAGCAGCTTATCGGAAAGCTGTTTGCCGTTAAATCCGCGCTGAATGAGCGGTACAAGAAAGCGAATGCGAAGTCCGAATTTGAGCAGCTCGCCGAGGCAGTAAAGAAAAATATACGGGCGTATATCGCTGCGGGAAACATTGTAGCGGCAAGGAAGACGCTTGAGGATTATAGGGAAATTAACCCGAATGATCCGGAAATAGATGTGCTTTTTAATAGCATTAATGTGTAAGAAATGGAGCTGGATATGCTTCTTACTATCGGAATGATCGTTAAAAACGAGGAAAAATACCTCGAGCGTTGTCTGAAAGGCATAAAACCAATACTTGACAGTGTTGACAGCGAGCTGATAATAACCGATACCGGTTCCACAGACAGAACGGTTGAAATCGCGGAAACATTCACAGATAAGATACTGCATTTTGAATGGATAAAGGATTTTTCCGCGGCAAGAAATACAGCATTTACACTAGCGTCCGGTGAATGGTTCATGTTCCTTGATGCGGACGAGATATTTGAGTCGTGTGAAGGCATCATTGATTTCTTCAATTCCGGAGAATATAAAAAATACAAATCTGCTTCTTTTGTTATAAGAAATCTATATAACGAAAAGGATTATCTTGATTTCTTCCCGCGCCGTATGGTGAAAAGATATCCCGACACAAAGTTTGTCGGGATGATACATGAGTTTCTTTATCCGATTCTCGAACCGGCGAAACATATCAATGATATTGCGTGGCATTACGGTTATCTTTATACTTCGGTCGAAGAAAGCAAAGCAAAATTTCAGCGTAACATCGAGCTTATGCTTAAAACTTTAGAAACAGAGAAAGATCCTCATCCGAAAATCTATTCACAGCTTTTTGACGGCTACGGATCTGTTTACGAATTCGATAATGCATTCAGATATCTGGAAATGGGTATTGCAAAATGCAAGAAAACCAATAACAGATATATAGTTGTGCTCTACACGCAGAAAGCCGAAAATATGTATAATAACGCAAAATACGACGAAGTGTACGCTGTCTGCACAGAGTATTTTGAGCAAAAAAAGGTTATGAATCTCGGATTTCTTACTGCCGATGGAGAGATGTATGCTTATGAGGCGGATTCCTTGTTTGCTTTGGGCAGATGTGATGAAGCACTAATGTGTTATAAAAAATTTTTTGATATATTCAGGGATATAAGAGCCGGTAAATTATCTACCGAAGACGCTCATCAGATCACTTTTGCTATGTGCAACGACAGGACTGTTCTCGGATTGTTCAGCAATTTTATAGCTTGCTGTATTAATTGCTCGGAGTTCAATATCGCAGATCATTGGCTGAGTACATATCCAATTTACAAATTTGCTTTTGATGAACATAAGATTTATAATTTTATCAGATATGAGCTTATAGTTGCGGAGCATTTCGGATATAAAAATATCGGCAATTACTACAAAAGGCTTGACAGCTGGGGCAAAAAGATACTGTTGGACGAGTTATTCGATCGTTCAAGAAAAGCCAATAATAAAGAGCTTGTTTTAGTCGCGCTTGATAATATTTCAAAAAGCGACACAAAGACCGCAAAGAAGGTAACGATTTATAAAACGTACTATGCGAGCGAGGATTGTTCGGCAAAGATCAATGACTTTATCACACAATACGGGGTATCGGAAGATATAGATATTATATATCTGATACTTAATAAGAATTATGACCTCTCCCCTGCCCTGTTCGAAACAGGACTTGATATAAAAAAGACAGTTCTCCTTTGCTGCAAGAACATTGATGGATTTTATGAAGCAGCAGAAAACTATAATGCAGATAGCATTTCAGATATCAATACGCTGCCGACTGCGGTGAAATTCTATGATTACTGCATAAGTATGCGGCTTATGGAAAACGAGGACAAGCACGAGGAAGAAAAGAAGCAGCTTATCGGAAAACTGTTTGCTGTCAAATCCGCACTGAACGAGCGGTATAAGAAAGCTAACACGAAGTCCGAGTTTGAACAGCTCGCCGAGGCTGTGAAGAAGAATATACGGGCGTATATTGTTGCGGGAAATATTGAGGCAGCGAGAAAGACATTGGAAGATTATAAGAAGATAAATCCGGGGGATCCGGAGATAAATAATCTCATCAATATGACAGGATACAAGTGCTGATAATCTTCGAATATAAATCCTCTTCTTAACGTGAAACAGAGCACCTTTATTTGAAAGACATATATTATATATGGAAAGGAACAAATAAGATATGCAGGGGGCACCGAAAATCACAGTATATACACAGACATACAATGCTGGAGGTTATATCAGGCAGTGTATTGACAGCGTATTGGATCAGACTTATACCAATTTCGAATATATAATTGTGGATCATGGCAGCGCTGATGCAACCTATGATGTAATCAATGAGTATAAGTTAAAGGATAGCAGAATCAAAGTATATAGATACGAGAATAGTATAAGATGGCTTTTGCCAATATTACGCGAGTATTTTAAAGGAGATTATTACACAGTATTGGATCAGGATGATTGGATAGAATCTGATTATTTAGAAAAACTCTTGTCATTAGCTGAGGAGGTCAACGCAGATATCGTAAATACGGGTTCTGTTTTTTTTCGCGACAATAACAATAATATAAAAACCAATATTTTATCGGAGCGTTTAATTATTGACAGAGAACAATATAATAGATATTTTCCAATCTATCACTGGTTTTACAGACAGTATTGGGGGAAGCTTGTTAAGACAGAATTATTGAAAAATGCTGTCTTCCCATCTTGGGAAGACCTCGGCTTCTCATATGGTACGGACACATACACGGCATTCACCTTGCTAAACGAATCTCATAGAATATGTATTGATAACAGTGCAATGCATCACTATAGATTACATAACAAGTCTGTTTCACATAAATATACAAAAAACAGATCGCACTCAGACATAAGTCTATATAATTTGTCTGTAAAATTTTTATCTCAATTCGGTGATATCAGTGAAGATAACAAATTATTCCTTTATTTGGTTTATATTAATGCAATTGATGATACATTAAAGGTCCTTTTTGGTTCCTCTCTTTCAGATAAAGAAAAAATTGTTGAGTTGATTGATATACTGAATAGAGATGTGACAATAGATGTCTGGTTATATCCGAAAGATGGATCACACTTCTCAAACACACCGGGATATGAAGACTATTTGAGAGATCTAAGAGAGTTATCTTCCAGCGTTATAGATAATATATTCAGTTATATTTTTAGTTATTGGTCTGAAAATATATGCCCTTTTTCTGAAATTGAATATATATGTGAAAAATATATAGGAGAATATTCAAAGATAATAAGCCGAAACAATTGCTCGCTCTGGGCGAATAACGAACAGATCAGAAAAAAATTGTTTGCTAATGAAATTACAGATTTGATCTGTTGCATAGCCGAATTGATTCAACAGAATAAATATACAAAAAAATTCGACCTTGATTCAATAATAAAAACTCTTGCCCAAAAAGACCAAATATTAACATTGGTCACTGATAGATCATTTATTAAAAAATACTACGAAATATATATATCAGTCGTAAAAAAACAATATCTTATTGCATTGGATAATATGACTTCTATAATAACAAACAGAAAACAAAAAACAACAGAAACTTTTCTGAATTTTTATTTGATGCTTTCTGCATTACTCGAAAGGTCAGATGAATTTGTTGAAGGTAAATTTTGCATCGCTGAATACTATCTTCTAAATAAAAAATATGAAGAATGCAAAAATACAATAAATGATCTTGAAGATATGGGTTTTGAGAACGAAGAAAGATTGATAGTTATAAAAGAAAATCTTTTAGAATCAGATTAATATTCAGAAGAATATTAATTGATTGCTTAAATGCCAGAAAATTGATCATTTTTGAGTTTCTATACTGAATTTCAAAATATATCGGGGATAAAATATGAAAGCATTAGTGTTAGCTGGCGGGTTTCCTCAAATCGACCTGATTAATAAGCTTAAAGGCAGAAAAATAGAGACCGTTCTGGCTGATTACTACAACTATCCGGTTGCAAGAGATTATGCAGATAGGTTTTATCGCATATCGACATTGGATGTTGAGGCAATTAAGCAGTTAGCCGTTGAAGAAAAAGTTGATTTTGTTATAACTGTATGTACCGATCAGGCTCTTCTTACAGTAGCAAGAGTATCGGAAGAACTTGGTTTACCGTGTTATATCAATTATGAAATGGCAAGAAATGTAACGAACAAGGCATATATGAAAAAGTTATTTGCCGACAATAATGTTCCTTCATCAAAATATGTAATTGCCGATTCGCTGGCTTCGATAGATCTTTCGGACTGGCAATACCCACTAATTGTTAAACCGGTTGATTGTAACAGCTCTAAAGGAGTTCGAAGAGTTGATAACAGTGAGAATCTGAAATCGGCTTTCAATGAAGCTGTAATGTTCAGCAGAACCGACACCGCTATTGTTGAGGAATATATCACAGGAAAGGAATTGAGTGTTGATGCTTATGTTGAAGCTGGAAAAGCAATCATACTTGATATTACTGCGAGCGAGAAGCTGAAAGATAATGATAGATTTATTATATTCCGCACCTGGCATCCGGCAATCATTTCTAATGCGCTATCGGATAAGATCCGAACGGTCGCACAGCAGATATCGGATTCATTTGGAATCAAGGATGCCCCCATGCTGATCCAGTTGCTGACCGATGGCGAGACTGTTTCTGTTGTTGAGTTCTCCGCAAGAACGGGAGGCGGTGTAAAACACTTGTCGATAAACAGAAGAACAGGTGTAGATGTAGTATCTGCTGTTATTGATCTGACAATGGGTATTAAACCTCATATTACTGTCAAACAGCCATTGACCGCGTTCATGGTAGATGAATATATTTACTGCACACCGGGTACATTTGATCATGTTGAAGGTTTTGATGAATTGAAGTCAAGCGGTGTTATAACAGATTATTATGTCTTTCGTTGTAAACAGTCTGTTTTTGATACGGTCGAAAACAGCGGCGACAGAGTTGGAGGTTTTACCATAGTTGGTAATACAATGGCAGAACTCAAAGAAAAGCATGATTGTGTCAATAAAACAGTAAGAATCATGTCAGTTGAAAATAAAGATATTATGAATCATGAATTGCTTGTTGATTTCAACTATCAGGAAGCGTAAAAAGAGAGGAATGATATCTGAGTAATGGAATCGACTTCTGCGGCTAAAAAAGTCTTTGTTTGCGGCGCAGGACATCAGGGATTGGCGATGGCTGCGCATCTCGCTTTATGTGGGATAGATGTTTCTCTATGGAATCGAACCGAGAAAAACATACATGACATTATTGAAACCGGAGCAATTCACTGCTCCGGTATCGTGAACGGTGTGGCACATCTTTCGAAAGCATCAGCCAATATTGCCGATGTGATCAGTGACTTTGTAATGGTTACAACTCCGAGCTGTGCACATAAAGATATTGCAAAACAACTGGCTCCGTATGTTCACCAGGATATGATCGTTGTACTTAATCCCGGAAGGACATTTGGTGCAATAGAATTTGCTGAAGAGTTAATAAAGTGTGGAGTGCAGGATTTGCCGCAAATATGTGAGACTCAAACAATTGTTTATACTTGCAGGAAAAGTGGGCCGGACAGCACAAATATCCTCGCTTTGAAAAACGATGTTAAAATTGCTGCGTTGAAAGGAAATAACGTAAATAAGGTTTTATCCATTATGCCGGATTGTTTGAAACCGTATTTCAGTCCGGTAGATTCAGTCGCAATTACATCATTGACGAACATTGGCATGGTTTTGCACTGTGCACCGGTAATGATGAATGTTGGCTGGATTGAAAGTGAGAAAGTAGATTTCAAGTACTATTATGACGGAATATCAAAATCAGTAGCACATCTGCTTGAAAAAATAGATTATGAAAGGCAAGCTGTTGCTCATGCAGCGGGATATGACGTCGAATCATTAATGGATTGGTTGAAACGAACATATCTGATAGAAGGAGAGACTTTGCTTGAGTGCATACGAAACAACAAGGCGTATAGCAAGATCGATGCTCCTCCTACAATAAACAGCAGATACATTTTCGAAGATGTTCCGAATGGATTGGTGCCGATAGAAACAATGGGTAGAGAGTTGGGTGTAAATACCCCAAATATCAGTACTGTTATCAATCTTGCCTCATCAGTAATGGATACAGATTATAGAGAGAACGGCAGAAGGTTTACGCTCAAACAGTTGAAATTATACTTTTGAAAGAGTGGTTCTGATGACTGCAGGTAAGAATGAAACTTTTGGTTTAATTAAATCGTCAGTGGACGCGCACACTATGGGAATCAATGCTGCTGCTGCATTGCTGCGCGACTGCGGATACCGTGTTTTGATATCTTCCGCTCAGATAGAGTATGCTATGGATCGTATAGAATCGGAAAGCTGTCAGAACACGATCCTTGACTGGATAGAGAATAACCGCATAGAACATATCGGTTTCTCATATCGTCTTGATCCGGATACAGCTGTAGAACTTATCGGGCGACTTATATTATTGTTGACCCAAAAAGGTTATTATGGTGGATCTGATCCCAGAATAAAAAGTATTTTTTTCGCTGGACTAGCTCCTGCATGCGAAAGAATCGAAAAAGAATATAAGGGGCTCGTATCAACATTCAGAGGGGGAGAATCTGCTGAAGAAACACTTTTGGTAATGGGAGTGCCTTTCGAAAATATACCTCAAACCATAAAGGGCGGCTGTCAGTACGATAAGGAACTGACAAAGTTCGGCAGAAAAATAATTTGCTCCAGTGAATATCGCAGAATAATGGCACCGAAACGGAATATGTATCCGGAATTCGGAACAATGAAAGATACATTGGAGCTTCGGTTGGAGCATAATTACGAGGGGGGATTTCAGCCTCTGATCCGTGCTCATTCTGGCCCGTATTCCAATGATATGTCTCGTACGGAAATGCTTAAAGAGTATAAGAACTGGTGCCATGAACTTGCGAATGCCGGTTTATTAGACGTGCTTTCAATAGGTTCATCTCAGTTGTCTCAATCCAATTTCGGGGAAAATTGGACCGGTAAGCCTAACGGTGGAGGTGTACCGGTAAATTCGGAATATGAATATATAGAGATATGGCAGTCGGCAAGACCAATGCTGGTGAGAACTTATTCCGGAACTAAAAATGTTTTGAAGCTTGCTAAAATATATGAAAAAACAATTAATATTTCATGGCACGCACTTTCTTTATGGTGGTTTAATGAGTTAGACGGGCGTGGCCCGAATTCATTATATGATAATTTAAAAGAACATTTAGGGACTATCAGATGGATTTCTACAACTGGAAAGCCAGTTGAGACAAATGTTCCTCATCATTTTGCATTTCGGGGAGCTGATGATGTTACATATATTATTTCCGGCTTTCTTGCTGCTAAAGCTGCCAAAAAGTATGGTACTAAGACTTTTATTCTTCAAAACATGCTTAACACTCCTCGAAATACGTGGGGAATACAGGATCTTGCAAAAGGGCGTACACTGTTGAAACTTGTAAAAGAGTTGGAGGATGAGAACTTCCGAATTGTACTCCAAACAAGAGCAGGATTGGATTACTTTAAACCCGATCTTGAGGCTGCAAAAACTCAACTCGCAGCAGTTACTGCCTTAATGGACGATATTGACCCGTTGAATGAGACAAGCCCGGATATTATCCATGTAGTGAGTTATTCTGAAGCATTATTTCTTGCCACCCCTGATATAATAAATGACAGTATCAAAATAACGAGGGCTGCTCTTAATGAATACCGCAAGCTCAAAAAGACAAAAGCAACTCCTGATGTTATGACCGATGATATTCTTATTAGGCAATTTGAACTTGAGACTGCCTGCAGAAAAATCATCAAGGCTATGGAACTCAACATACCTGATCTGTACAGTCCGGAAGGTTTGTATCTGGCATTTGTTGCCGGCTGGCTACCCGTACCGGAACTGTGGTCGAATTCTGATGAGTTTGCTCATGCGAAGGACTGGAGTACAAGGATTGTTAACGGAGGAGTCGTTTTGTGTGACCATGATTTGACCATAAGTACCGAAACGCGCATCAATCGTTGTATAAGCAATATTCCTGATGCTGAATATATTTTGAAACATAAATATTTTAAGAAATTTGCAGATAAATGATTTCTGTTTTTGGGGGGATTAGCTGTATATATGTTCTGTTTTATTCAATAAGTCACTTTCCCAAAATATATAATCAGTGCCTCGTATATAAAGGTGGTTTTTTATAATGAACAACATTCTTGTCACCCGCTCTTCCATGCCCTCTTTTGAGGAGTATTGTGAAGAAATTAAAGAATTATGGGATACCCACTGGCTCACCAACATGGGGACAAAGCACAAACAGCTTGAAGCCAATCTGAAAAGATATCTGGACATAGATAATATTGAACTGTTTACAAATGGACACATGGCTATAGAATTGACCTTGCAGGCTATGAATCTACAGGGTGAGGTCATCACAACGCCGTTCACTTTTGCTTCAACGACTCATGCGATAGTAAGAAACGGACTAAAGCCTGTCTTTTGCGACATAGATCCTGTCGATTTTACAATCGATACAAGCAAAATCGAAAACCTTATTACTGACCGTACATGTGCTATTCTGCCTGTTCATGTATACGGAAATATCTGTAATATAGAAGAGATAGATCGTATTGCAAAGAAGTATGAACTTAAGGTGATTTATGACGCTGCCCATGCGTTCGGGGAGAAATATAAGGGAAAAAGTGCAGGAAGTTATGGTGACGCATCTGTTTTCAGTTTTCACGCCACTAAGGTATTCAATACAATAGAGGGTGGTGCAACCTGTTATAAAGATGAACAACTCGGAAGACACCTGTATGAGCTGAAAAATTTCGGCATACACGGACCTGAAGAAGTCAGCGCTGTCGGTGCAAACGCGAAAATGAATGAATTCTGCGCAGCAATGGGGATATGCAATCTGCGCCATATTGACGAGGAAATTGAAAAGCGCAGGGTTGTTTTTGAGCGTTATGTTGAACGCCTCGGGAATATCGAGGGTTTGCAGCTTAATGCGGTTCAGCTTGAAGTAAAGCCCAATTATGCTTATTTTCCTGTCATATTTGATGAAAAAGTATTCGGGAAAAGCAGGGAAGAAGTATTTGAAGCCCTTGCAAAAGAAAACATCGGAGCAAGAAAATACTTTTATCCTCTTACGAATACATTCTCCGCATTTCATAATAAATATGATGTCACTAAAACACCGGTTGCCTTACATATAAGCAAAAGAGTGCTTACACTACCGCTCTATGCGGATCTGCAGCCGGAGGATGTTGACAGGATATGCAATATAATCTTACAGTAAAGGAGATCATATGAAAGGAATAATTCTTGCCGGCGGTAAAGGCACTCGACTTTATCCTATGACAAAAGTAGTGTCAAAGCAGCTTATCCCTATATATGACAAACCTCTTATTTATTATCCTCTCTCCGTACTGATGCTTGCGGGGATAAGGGAGATACTTATTATTTCAACTCCGGATGATATACCGCTCTATCAAAGGCTTTTCGGAGACGGTCGCTTTATAGGGCTGAACATAGAATACCGGATTCAGAATGAGCCGCGCGGCCTTGCCGAGGCTTTTATTATTGGTGAGGATTTTATTGGAAATGATAATGTTTGTCTGATCCTTGGTGATAATTTATTTCATGGCAATGATCTGACTCGTTTAATGCATCTTGCTATGAACAATAAAAAAGGCGCAACAGTGTTTGGTTATCCGGTCAAGGATCCGTCGGCGTATGGAGTGATCGAGATAGGTGAAAACAAGAGGATCATTTCAATAGAAGAAAAGCCAAAAAAGCCTAAATCAAATTATGCTGTACCGGGTCTTTATTTTTATGATAACAGAGTAGTCGAAATAGCTAAAACCATAAAGCCTTCCGCAAGATGTGAACTTGAAATAACAGCTGTTAATAATATATACCTCGAATTGAAAGAGCTATATGTTATCACAATGGGCAGAGGTATGGCATGGCTTGATACCGGTACTCCTGCCGGTATGCTTAAAGCGGCAGAATTTGTAAAAACAATACAAGAAATGCAGGGCTATTATATTGCTTGTATCGAAGAGATCGCATGGAGACGAGGATTCATCAGCGATGCGGAGATAAGAAACATCGGAGAGAGTCTAAGAATGACCGATTATGGAAATTACCTGCTATCGCTTGTTGAGGATAAACAATGAATATACTGGTAACCGGCGGAGCCGGCTTCATCGGCTCGAATTTCATATTTCATATGCTTGGCAGATATCCGGATTACCGGATAATCTGCCTCGACAGGCTCACATACGCAGGCAATCTGTCAACACTGAAAAGCGTGATGGACAAGCCGAACTTCCGCTTTGTGAAGCTGGATATCTGCGATAGGGAAGGCGTGTACAAGCTCTTCGAGGAAGAAAAACCTGATATTGTTGTGAATTTTGCCGCGGAATCCCACGTTGACCGCAGCATCGAAAATCCGGAGATTTTCCTGCAGACCAACATAATCGGTACAGCAGTGCTTATGGATGCTTGCCGGAAATACGGCATACAGCGTTATCATCAGGTTTCGACAGACGAAGTTTACGGAGACCTGCCGCTTGACAGGCCTGATATGTTCTTTACCGAGACTACCCCGATACATACAAGCAGCCCGTACAGCAGTTCCAAGGCCAGTGCCGATCTGCTCGTTATGGCTTACAACCGCACTTATGGCCTGCCTGTGACGATCAGCAGATGCTCGAACAACTACGGCCCCTATCATTTCCCCGAGAAGCTTATACCGCTGATGATCGCGAACTGCCTTAACGACAAACCACTTCCGGTTTACGGTGAGGGTAAGAATGTGCGCGACTGGCTGTATGTTGAGGATCACTGCAAGGCAATAGATCTTATAATCCACAAGGGCAGGGTAGGAGAAGTGTACAATGTGGGCGGCCATAACGAAATGGCCAATATCGACATTGTGAAGCTGATATGCAGGGAACTCGGTAAGCCTGAAAGCCTTATCGCTTATGTCACCGACCGCAAGGGGCATGATATGCGCTACGCTATCGACCCGACGAAGATACATAACGAGCTCGGCTGGCTGCCGGAAACGAAGTTTGCGGACGGCATTAAGAAAACCATAAAATGGTATCTTGACAATAAGCCATGGTGGGAAGAGATCATTAGCGGAGAATATAAGAAATATTACGAAAAAATGTATGGCAGGATAAACTGTCAATGAAAGGAAAACAGAAATACAGATGGAGAAAACTGATCACGAGACGGACACTCAAACAATTGAACTGCAAAACGAAATTGAAATACTTAAACGCAGACTGTTGCTTGCTTCAGGCGATCCTCTTTCAATTGAAAACCTGACAAAAGAAGAAAACATCTATAATTATATTGGTCTGCTTAAAGCATTTTCTTTCAGATATTCTGTCATTATTTTAGCATATGATACGCCGACCGGTCCTGGATTTACAGTCGAACTTTCAGATAAACTCAGAGATCTAGGATTGAAAGTGAATCTGCGCGATAAGTTCAGAATGGGATATATAGCTATATTGGACTCCGGTAGTTGTACTTTTGAACATATCGAGACCAACATCTACAGAACCGTTAAATGTACTGGAAATATAGGCAAGTGTGAGCTTGAACTCGAAAGTTCAGGCTGGCACACCAACTGTGCAAAAAGTCATATTGTGATCAATTCAAAACCATTGACAGGTCTGTCGATCGGATTGAATTTTGTTGTATTTGATAAGGTAACCGGTGCGGTAGTAGATTTCGTAACTTTTGATACATATTCTGAGGGATTGTTTTGTGACCGTCCTTATGAAGATGAAATGAAGATGTTTTATAAAGAACAGGGCATTTCAGTAGTATTGGTGAAAAGTCCTAAATTTCCGGAATCTGAACATACTCAAAGTGAAGAGTTTATTGCTTCACATAATTTGATGGGAAATGCTATTTTTAATTATCCAGAGATGAAAAATGTCGGACTTAATAGGTATTATAATGAACAAGCATTAAGAGAAGTACTGAGCACACCGGTATCATATCACGATATTAACGGTGTTCGTAGGTTTAATGATTATCACAGCAAATATATAAATATATCTGGTGGTCACAGGATAACTCTTTATCAGCCCGACAAATATCAGAACACGATATATTTAGTAGGCGGTTGTACGATATTCGGATACGGTTCTCACGATGAAATGACTATAAGTTCACAATTGCAGAAATGTCTGACAGAAAGTGGAATATCTTTACCGTATATTGTACAGAATTACGGGTTTTGCCTTTGTCAAGGAGACAGACAAAAAAAGGAAATACCTGCTATTATTAAATCGCTTCCTCTGAAAAAAGGAGATATTATAATTCTGTTCAGTAGTAAAACGGATCCCGATTATTATTGTATTGATCTGTCCAATGCGGCAGTTGAAAACAGAAATGTTGAAACGTTCGCCGATTTTAACCATTTTACCCCGGACGGCAATAAACTTATCGCTGAAAAGATCTATGAAGGCCTGATCTCACAAGGTGTTCTGAACGGATCATCTGCGCCGGTAGAAAAGAATAAGTCTTATGGGTTCACATTTTCTCAGAACAAAGAACTGGCAGAATATCAGAAGATTCTTTCAGAATACTACAATGAAAAGTTTCCTGATCCCGTAATCGGTTCAATAGTAATGAACTGCAATCCTTTTACACTGGGTCATCGTTATCTGATTGAAATGGCACTTGAACAATGCGATTTTCTGATCATTTTTGTTGTTCAGGAAGACAAATCGATATTCCCGTTTGAGGACAGACTACGACTTGTAGATGAATGTACCGCTGATATAGTTAATAAGGAAGTTATACCAAGCGGTAAATTTATAATTTCATCTCTGACATTTTCAGAGTATTTCAACAAGTCCGAAATGCAGGACAAAACTATAGACACATCTCTCGATGTGACTGTTTTTGCCCGCGAGATAGCACCATGTCTGCATATCACGAAACGATTTGCAGGAGAGGAACCGAATGACAGCGTTACCCGTCAGTATAACGAAACTATGAAGCGTGTGCTTCCGGAGTATGAAATTGAGTTTGTAGAGATACCCCGTGCTAAAATGGACGGCAAGGTGATAAGCGCCACAGATGTACGTGCCTTGCTTGAAAAAAGAGATTTTGACACTATCGGAAAGATTGTCCCTGATGTAGTATATAACTATTTATGGGAAAAATTTGCTAATAAAGATCAGACTGAATAAAGAACGGAGAATACTGATGAAATATCTGTCTTGTGGAATGATTTCAAGAATGGCTCTGAACATTAATGGTCGTATAGATAATGACGATAAAGTAATATCTTTATGCTGTGAAAGCATTCCTTCCCGTCCCGGAATACCGTTGTCGGATAATGCAGAAGAAACATTAGAGCGATTTATAGGGCTCCGGACAATGCTGATTGCTCAAGGATTTAGAACACCCGGGAAAACGGGTTTCGGCTGTGCCGGTTGTTCGAACTATTGTCAGGGCGAGTGGGATATAAACCCGTTTGTAGGATATGTAAATCTCTCCATGTATCCTGCGCCGTGTCAGTGCAAATGTATTTATTGCGGCGTATATAGAAAATGGGAAAACAGTGATAGTGTCAAGAAAGCATACGAAAATCTTTTTGCTTTACTGGAACTTGCTCAAACCAGCGGGGTAATAGATCCAAATGCAGTATGGCAGATCTCTACCGGCGAAATAACCATTCATCCGTACAAAGACAGAATTATGGAATTAGTCAAGGGGAAGACTGCGAATTTCTATACAAATGCATTTCTTTTCGATGAAAAAATCGCTCAGAATCTTCACGATAATCCGAATTCATATATAAATGTTTCTATCGATGCAGGAACTCCGCAGACATGGAAGGCTGTTAAAGGGGTGGATAATTTTGACAAGGTAACGGATAATCTTGTCAAATATTATGTCAATAGTGCTCACCCCGGACAGATTACAATGAAATATATCATTCTTCCGGGTATAAATGATAATTATGAGGATTTTGAGTCTGTTGTTGAGATATTAAAGGTACTTGGAACAACACATCTTACTATTTCAAGAGATGTCAGTGTAAAATATGCCCCGAATGACAAGAAACATGAAAAACTGGTAGTTGCTGCTGCTTATTTACTTGCAATGTGTCATAAAAACAACATTACAAATGATATGTTTACCTATTCCGCCAAAGAACGCGAGGAGGTTATCCGAATAGCTAACGAATTGGTTAAGAACGGACAAGTTTAATAATATAATCGAAAAAGCAGCCCCTACACCCCCACCCTCACCTCAGACTCCAAATCCTCCTCCATATTCTTCCTCATCACCCTATGTACCCTCAGCGCATAGTTTGCCAACGTCCCGCAAACGGCGCTGTTATGCGGTATGTAGTACTGATTCCCCACACGCTGTTTCGGCATCATTTTCTTAATAATTACCTAAATTGAAAATAATCAGATAAATCAATTGCAAATATTATGAAAAATTAACATGAATTACGATTATAGTCATTATTATACTGATATTTGACTTAAGAATCATGCCATAAGGAGGTTTCAGGTATGTACGTTCCTACCGCACACCCGCCGGGACAACAACCTATAGCAAATTCAGAACCAACCACAGCTAAGAATGCTTACGAACTTGTTAACGAGTATGCCGGTAAGCCTGTCCCTGAGGGCGCGGATTATAATCCGTTTAGGGTAGAATCGAGCAGCAAGGCTGTGACGCAAAAGTATATCTTCTACGATGTGGGGGTAAATAATGATAGGGAGTGCTTTTTTGTGCTAAAAGC
>AUXO012084117.1_pt1 | contig 16427 bp, 24 predicted proteins | sample 768731 | NCBI WGS metagenome assembly AUXO01 (sample SAMN02715735, study PRJNA202380) | gut metagenome | biome: sheep rumen | host: Ovis aries | place: New Zealand: Palmerston North
TATAACCAGTCCATTAAATGCCGTTAAAGCCTGCTGTATCTTCATAAGAGGCTCATAAGCATCAGCTATCTTCTTACCGCCAAGTTTGGACATACCAGCCGCAAGGTTCATTAAATCTTCGCCTATAGGCGGTACGGTAAACCCGTCAAACTGTTTTAATGCAGACGCGATACCAGGGAGATTAGCCGCAGCTCTACCCGCATAATCGCCACCAAACTTTGATATAGCATCTTTGACAGCCGTTATGTTATTCAGCGAGTCAGAAAGGTGTATATCCTGTAACTGTGTCAGACCGCCTAAAACCGCCTCAAACGGATTACCGTTCTGTGCGATATTATCTATTGCCGTATCAAACTGCATAAACTGTCTGGCAAGTTCCGGCGATATTTCGTTTATCCTTTGAGCCGCACTTAAATAAGACTCTATAGAGCCTGTCAGCGTAGTGCCTAAAGATGTGGCTACTGCATTTAACTGTTCGTCTAAATGCGTAATAACGCCACCATCCTGTTTAGCCGCCTCATAGAAGGTCATTGTCTTACCTTCTGCCGCCGTAAGTGCATCTACTAATTTTTGAAGGATTTGCGCTTCATTATCTATTCCGGTTATATCTATAAAGCCAGCACTATAATCTTTATCACCACCCAAAAGGGCATTAGGATCAAGTGACCTATTTATCTCTTTTACTATCTCACTAGGCAATGCACCCTCTGACTTGCTTACATGAGACAGTTTACCCATCTGTTTGATAAGGTTTGCCCCTAAATCTCTACGCAAATCTTCGGGGAGCTTAACAGTAGTTGCCTGTAATGCTTCTCTTATAGCGATACCCGCTTCTGTAGACTCACCTTTGAGCTGTGCGAAAGACCTTATCAAATGATCTATCTGCCCTAAAGCCTGTCCCATTGCAGCCGTATCACCAACAGAGCTATACAGCTTATGGAAAGCATTAGTCAATTCCTGCACATTGCCTTTGCTCTTTATTCCATACTCTTTAGCAAAGCTCTGTGACATGGTTCTAGCCTTATCAGAAATGCCTGCCATTTCTGCCGCTGATTTATTCGTAGACGCATTTAATGCTGTCCATGAATTAGCAAGCGTACTAAAGGTCTTTGATATGCTTGATAAGCCAGACTGCATCCCTACCAGCTTACCAAGGGACACTACCATGCTTTCAAGCCCACTGGTTGCCGGAGCTAAAGCCGCACTTAAACCCGCTAATGATGTTTTTAAGCCCTCTAATGATTTAGCCGCTTTATCTGCCGAAACGGATAACCTTATATCTATACTGTCCAGATTCATTTCCTACCCTCCATAGGGTTTTACTACATAAAGAAAAAAGAGGGGAATTTCACCCCTCTTTCTTTGAGTTTTCAAACTTCTTCTGCATTATTTGTAAATTGGAAAACAGCGTTGCTACCGCTTCTTCCTCACTTACTACCTTATGCTCTTCTTCGTATGTATCTCTAAACGATCTCTTCATCAACTCTGCTGGCTTACTTCCCTTCTTCCTGAAAGCATTACTTAATGTTACACTTAACGCACTTGCGATATAGTGATACATTGCAAAGTCTCTCTGATCGTTCTCTTTTTGCTTTAATTTGTACGCATCAAAATACGGTACTATCTCACAAGGATAACTGTGCCAGAACTCATTAGCGGTCATTCCCGCCAATATGCACATAGGTAACAGCTCTTTCCTTAACCTCTCCCTGTGACTAGCATACTTTATTTCTTTCTTCTCGGTACTTTCTTCGGAGCTTCCTGCTTCTCCACCGCTGCCTGCATCTTCTCGAGGAGTTTCTGAAAAAAACCGGAACTCTTTATCTCATTGTATAAAGCGTTAGAGATTTCTGACAGATCACCGTCATTGATGATATGCTCTTCCAGTTCCTTTCCGGCTTCTTCTACCGTCATATTACCTGATATTGCCAGATAACCTCTTACGCCTACAAACGGATCACCAAGAAGTTTATCTACAGGTATTCCCATCTCTGAAAATGTGCAGTATGCGTTATAGTCAAACTTTGCACCGTTGTATTCTTTTCCGTTAATCTTGAATTTCATATTTTTCTCCTTTCAAAAGAAGGGGGGCAGTGTCTTACCGCCCCCCAAAGATCACTGTTTGATTATGAAGGGGTAAATGCAGCAGGCTCAACAGCCGTGTCAAGTCCCTTGTACTCAACGATCGTAAAGGTTACATCCATAGTAAGCAGCTCATTCTGTCCAACTTCGGGCATAGGGAGCTTCTGGGGAGGCTCTGCGATCACATAGAAAGCCTTTTCCAGAGTGGGATGCCATACCTCAAACCAGGTATTGAGAGGGGTACTCTCTGCCTTACCAGTGTTGTAATCAGTAATCATCGCTTCCAGCCTTGCCTGAACTTCGGGTGTGAAGTTAAATGTTACAGACCATTCGCCACCAGTGTCCTGACGACCTGCAATGTATTTTGTAACCTCATCTTCCAGTGCGCTAGCATCAATGGTTTCAACAGGAAGTTCAATACCGCTGATGCTGTTGCATCTTTCAAGCCACTTGAAAGCATTGGGTTTTGTGCCTGCTGTGGTTTCTACACCATAGCCGAACTTAATCTTCAGGGACGAAAGCCCTGCCAACTGTACTGCCATTTTTTTTCCTCCTTAAATGATTTTTGCATAAAAAAACAAGCCCTTTCGGACTTGCCTTCTCATGTTTGTTTAGTTGTATAAATAAAGCCTTACGGCTCTATTACAGTGTGTCTGCCGCGCCAATTATTCTTCTGGCGCGTATCGTTCCCCATGATATTCCGCTATCAGTTACGACTACAGGAAAAGCAGGAATGTTATATCTCATACGCTTTAACTCTGCTATTGTAGCGTTAAGTATGCCTTCACATTCTGTCTGCCCTTTGTTTGTCCAGACCTGTACGATCACGGTATTGTTTACCGCATTGATCGTAGCATTGTCTAAATCCTGTCCTGTCTCCACTAACTCACTGCGTAAATACAGTGTAGGAAATTCAGAGGGGGCTACCGTCTGACTTACGGTAGTGATTTTAAGTGTCGGATAGGGAGCATCTGTGCGTGTTTTAAGCATATACTCTATCTGGGTGACTACCTCACTTTTGATTTTGCTATACCATGTGTCCATTACTTCCCTCCGTACACTAGCTCTTGTAAACTTCTCTTGCAATGCTTTCAATACTTTCCATTATCGCTATACTTGCTTTATACATCGGCATTGTGGCTTCTGTACCTTGTGACAATCGCAAGTTTCCGCTGCTATCACGATACCACCAATAATCATTTAGTGCGTGGCTCTGGTCTGGGAATGTACCCACACCCATACCTAACTCATGTGCTTTTGGATTTATGTTTCCATTATTAAAATGAATACCTGCTCCAAATTCCCATGCCAAGTGCGGAAAGAACACACGCCCATCTTCGGTAGTTTGTGGTGTGCTTGATATACTCAATATACCCTCAAAGACAGCATCTTCTACCGTGTAACTGAATGAAAACTTCATATCCTTTGAAGAATCACCGTGTCCTGACGCAACGGCTTCTTTTGCCACTTGTACGCCTATTTCTGATAGCCGCCGTATAAATGTTTCGGTTCTATCGGCAAGGTTTTTTTGATACTTCTCTATCTCCTTTATAGCCTTGTCGATATCCCCTTTTTTGAATAGTGATATGTTCAGTTTCATTTTAACTTTGCAAGCTGTTTGTATGCCTGATTTACACCCGTAGACGCTAAACCACTGACTATACCTATTGCTATTGCGTTAAGTATATCGTCAGCGGGAAAGTCCGGCATAGCAAACATTCCGACTACACCCAGAATACCGCCACACACACCCACGATTACGGGTATCAGTTCATCCTTTATCGCCGGAATAGCTTTTACAGCCAGCCCTATAAGATAGCAGATTACAACAATAGCAACTACCTGTGTTACATCTAAAAAGTTCATCCATTGCCTCCTTTCTCTAGTTTGTCTAACCTTTTCTCTATAGAATCGACTTTGACCGCAAGCATATCTGTTTTTTTCTCGTCTGCGGTTACTCTATCTATCAGAGATTTTAACTCATCCTGCATATTTTTCAGAAGAACTAATGCTTCATCGAGCTTTACTTTAACTTCTGTATTCTGTCGTGTTCTTTCTTCGATATCATTTACATCAGCTCTTTTCTGTGATTTGATACCAAAGAAAATAGCCGCAGAAACAGACAGAACGCTTATGAGTATTGTTAACTCAATGGTCATGCGCTCTCTCCTTTCGTGACTTTTTCCATAATGGCTCGATAAAATAACCTGCCTTCATCGAGAATACCCATTACTCTATAATCTGCACTTTCGGGATCAACATTGCCTTCGCTATCGTAACCTACGGGACTTTTCTTCCAGATAAGCGTACCTACCTTAAACGGAAACTGATCTATATGATAGGTCATTTTCGCTACAGCTTTCTTCTCACCGCCAAATGCCTGTAGTTCTTCCTCTGTTAGCGTGGCGGTTATTGAGTTGCTAAACTCCGTGGGTGTATCATACCCCTTTATTGTGTCGCCATTCGTAACAGGGACTTCCTCACCATCTGACATTGTACGATAGATGATGTTTCCTTCGCTGTCTCTTTCATAGATAGGTATATCTTCACGGAAGTTAGAGTAGAACATTTTTTGTTTAACTCTTCTGGATGTTCGCATCTCTACCCCCTTTTGGCTATCGGTAATACCCCGTTAAACAGGCTATTGCGGTCTACCATGTGATTGCTTACTCCGTCCTCACTAAAGGATGATAAAGCCTCTACACCCACGATACTATAGTCATACAAGGCTATAGCCCTTATCTGGGAATAAAACTTTTCCATATCACGCTCAATAGCCGCTTCTGTATAGCTTGACGGATAATTCCTTACAGCCTGTACCTCACGATAAGCATTGTCTACTTTGGAACGCAAGAGGACAGCATTGAATCTTTCCCCCTCTGTTACCTGAAGTTCTGCTTCTATGCTATTGTATATATCCTCTTTTAATCCCATCTTATAATCCCAATCTTTCTATCAATACATTGCGTAACTCTGCCGTTTTCATATCGCCTACTTCGATGCCATTTTCAACAGCAACCTTTTTAAGCCAAAAAAACGGCTTGCTCTGTATATCTTTCTTTGAGATAGTATCTTCTGCCTTCTTAACAGGCTCTTCTGCCTTTACAGGCTCTTCCACCTTTTTAACAGGCTTGACTACCTCTTTGGTCACAGGGGCGACCTTTACAGCCGCCCTCTGTATCATGTTACGTCTGGTCATAAAGCCCATAACGCCACCTCCATTATGACAAGTTCATCATTACCAGCTTGCTCTGATTATACAGATAAGATGCAAACAGCTTGCTTGCCTTGATGTAGTTAACTTCTGCGATAATATCGCGATCAACTTCTACCAGGGTATCTCTCTTCATGTAGATAGCCAGTGCTTCGGGCTTAATAATAAATGCCTTTGCACCTACGCTGGTCTTTTCGTAGTAAGTGCTGATCTCTGATACATCAGGAGATACAACAGCAGTGAAACCACCGCTTGCATTAGCAACGTAGTAAGTCTTGCCGCTGTCAATCGTGGTATCGGTAGTCTTTGCATATTCATCATGTGCTTTAAGGCGATCCATGGTGATTACCTGATAGCCATAGATGCTACCAAAAGTACCGCGTACGATCTGCTGCGCACCAAGCTCGGTGTTAGGAATCCAATTCTTTGACTTTCTAAACTCGCCAAGAAGTGCGGGGGGAACAGCCACAACGCCGTTTCCATCTACTTCCTCGCCAAACAGGGTAAGACCGTCAGCTACCTTCTCGGAAGGATCATCTGTACCCATAGTCATGTTGATGGTCAGAGACGCATTAGTTCTCATGTTGGTAATGAGGTCAGCTTCAACGCCGGAGTTAACAGCAAGAAGTATCTGCTTTGCTGCCTCACTTGCTATATCGCCGTTGTAAGCGTTAAGGATCGTTTCATCGGTGAACTCAATAGCTCTACCAATCTTGTGAATCTTAACCTTGTTAGAAGTCTGGGTCAGACGAGAAATAGGAATATCCTCGCCTTCATTTACAGGCAGTGCATTACCAACATAGGTGTAACGGGGAAGAGTTACCTCGTCACCAGGGTTTCCCTGTAAGGTACGATCAATACGAGCCAAAGGTGAAAGACGGATAGCGTCTACCAGTTTGGTTTCTACATAGTCTGCTATTACCTCGGGTATAATGAGGTTAGCGGTTGTTGTTGCGTTTGCTGATGCTGCCATTTTTTATTCCTCCTTATTTTGATTTTTTGGTTGCATCTACAAGGCGGTCATATTCAGCCTTGTTTTCTCTGAACAGATTTGATCTCTCTGCGATAGACATTTTTTCAAACTGTTCAGGTGTTACTGTGCTTGAACCAGATGCACCTACATTCACGTTGCCGTAGCTTGCCAGTATGTTCTTCTCCAAGTCCTTCTTCTGCCGTTCCTGTGCTTCGGTCATTACTTTCAGCTTTGCATCCATATCACCATCTGCTTCCGCAGTAGCCATACGGGATGCTTCGTCAGCAGTCCAGCCCATAGCGAGATAAGTCTTTTCAAGACGGTTGATCTCAACCTCTCTCTTTAAAGCCTTAAACTCTTCTTCACGGGCAGCTTCACGCTCTGCCTTTTCCATGTTTGCCTGTTCGACTTCTGACAACGACTCGCGATACTTGCGTTTAAATTCAGCGGCTTCGGAACTTGCCTTGTCGCGTTCACGCTTTGCTTTCGCAAGGTCAGTCATAAGTTTCTGTAAGTCAGCCTGTGTAACAGGTTTTTCTTCCTGTCTCTCTTCCGGCTTACTTTCAGCCTGTGACTCGGGAGCAACTGTCTGCTCGGTGTCCGTGGTTTCGGTGTTTTTGGTTTCTTCATTCATGTTGTTTTAATCTCCTTTCGGTTTGTCTCTTTTTAACGTCATTTCTCTTGACGATTGCGGTTTACATCTTCTCTGATGGCTTTTAACGACTTGTGCTGTCGTATATTAAAAAAACCACTACCTTTTTCGTAATGGTTTTTTAAACGCTGGGTGTTTACGGCTTTTCCTTGCCGATATATAAAAAAACAGTCTTTCGACTGTTTCTTCCTTTAAGGTTCTATTCCACTATTTTCTATTAAATCCTTTATCTTTCTTAAATCTTCATCTGTGCCAGACTCCCAATAGCCCATAACGAATTGAAAATATCGTTGGGAATCACGGTAATTAGCAAATATCGGTACATTCCACATGAAGTTTACCTTAAATATGCTATTCCCCATTCCCTCTTGTGACTCGTCCCATAATTGATACACGCCATCATAGGAGATACCAGACGGTATGTTAATATCAATCGAACCACCATAAGCCGCCTCATAAAAACTTGCTACTCCCGTAGGTGCATCGTATGCAGTATCTTTTTGCAGGCAATATGCAATACCATAAGTATTATCAAAACGCGCTATACCATTTACTATTTCCCCATCATGTATAGTGCCATCAGGAAAATCGTTTCCTGTATGTAACTGTCCATCGACTATACCAAACCTCGTATTGTTAGTACCTATCTTTACAAACCGTGTTCGGATATATTCAAGGGGGTCTGGTATAGCCTTGTCTCTTGCCCGCTTTAATGCTGTTGTTACATCATCTCCTATATTGCCAGATGTATCTTTTACCTGGCGAATAATATAACTACTGATGATATTCACTCTTCTTCACCATCTTTCACAGGCTCTTGTAAGCTCATACCGTCAACAAGAGGACTATTTGTTATCTGGTTGATAGGATCATCGCTAGTAGGCTTAATAGCCTCATTCTCACCAAAAGCCTTACGCTGATACATTTCTATTGTTTCTTTGCTATCTTCCCAAGTCTGGTTTACATCTTCAAACGCATTTATCATACGCAGAGCATGAAGCCCGTTTACACCGTGACTTACATAAGTCGCAAATGCCGTAGCCTTTACAGACATTTCATAGGTCTTTTGACGGATGATCTTCGGGCGACAGTCAATATATCTCAACTTCCTTAACGGAGAGTCTAACGCAAGTCTGGCATCACTAGCCTTTATTACAGCTAATGCTATCTTGACTTCTTCCAGCTTACTACTTTCCATTAAAAGTTGCTGTGCGCTTGCTACCTGCTCTGCTGCACTCCAACCAGAAGCGTCAGCCGATGCAATACCACTTGAACCACTTACATTATCATTTCTCTGTGGTGTATAGCACCTTTCAAGAACTAATGCTCTTGATGAAGAATAACTGTTAAGCAGACCGTTGTAGTCATAATTTGTGGTCAGTGGCTTTATTGACGGAGAGGACTGATCTCTGGTTGTCTGGGTCATTATCCATTCGCCAGATTTAGGTCTGTCTATCTCGTCAGTCTCAATACCGTTTTCATCTTTCTTGTGGGCGAACTCCACATTGTTAGCCCACCATATCATCTGTGTATCGCCATCTATGTTGTTGGCTATATCAGATGCAATGATGTTAAGTCTCTGTATCTCCTGTATCTCACGCTCAAACACACCCATACGGTCTGTAGAACGCTCCCACTCAACAATAGGTATTCTGCCTATTATGTTCATGCTTGTTGCTACCACATTCAGATTAGCAATGTCAAAACGGTATTTATCAGTAAAAGCGGTATAAAACTTGTTACCTTCTTTATCCTGTCTAAAGGTAACGCCCAAGACTATCCTGTGGTCTGTATAAAGCGCACTTCTTACAACAAAAGCAAATCTAGGGTCAAGTGTTTCCAACTCAAAGAGTGAATCACCATCTACCCAATCCGGCTTAACATTCACATAGGTATAACCGATACCAGTTATCTCTACAAAGTGTCCAAGAGCTTTCTGTTTTGTACCGATATTTTCAGCACAGTAAAACTCATTCAACAGAGAGATAGCTTCCATTTCATCGGAAGTACCGCTATCCTTTATTCCCCTCTGAACTAACAGTATGCTATTCCCCCAATGGAAAGACTCTTTAAACTCTGCGATCTCGTGAGGAAGGTTATCTACTGTCTGAATATCTATTTCCGGTCTGACCACCTTAACACGGGTAAGAGGCATATTCCCTGCTTCTATCTGTAACAACCTGTCACAGTCGTTAGCATTAGCTTCAAAGTCAGCCATAACATCGCTTATAACCTTAATGATATTCTCTCTGGTTACTTCCCTAACATCGGTATATAGTTTTCTTCTTCCTATTGGTTTCATAAGCTCTCCAATACTACCGTAATCGCCTTTGCCCCTGTTATATCCCACTTGTTAACCGTTCTGGCAGAAACATCACCTTCTACAGCGTTGATACCCTGATTATAGAAAGTGATTATCTCCGTTTCACCTTCAAGAACAGTGACCTTAACATTATCTGTTTTTAATGCCGTTATAAGCTGTAACAGTGTCATAATAACCTCCATTCATGTTTTGGTGTATTTTGCAACACATCTGCAATTAGGACATTCTTCGGGGCAATTCTCATAATCACCCGGATAAAGCATAATGCCCTTTTCCAAAACAAAATAATCGTTAATAGGTATCTTCTTACCGTCTACCTCTCTATGCGACTTTCTGACAAGAGGATCGCGTTGCGTAATCCATTCCTTCCACTTCATACCACTTTCCACAGCATCTTGATACTCACTTATTCCAAAGACCTCATTAGCCTCATTTACAGCCTCATAGGTGGCTCTTTCGTCTGATACCCAATATTCTCCCTTGTCTATGTTTTCCTTCGTTATACGGACAAATTCAGAGGCTTTATCGGCTATGTAATCACGCAACATCTGTGAGTTATTAGCATGCCTTAAAGCAGCTCTTTCAAACTCTATCCGCATTTCTTCTTCTATCACTGTCCAGTTAACAGCGATATATTCACTCTGTATGCCTATAAGTAAAAAGAGAGTTAACAGATAATCACGAAAGTCTCTTGATGCCTGTCTGCGTGTTTCCTTTTCTTCTTCACTGATCCGCATAGTATCAAAATATGATTCTATGTATTTTTCAGCATCGAAAGAATCAGCCGGAATATTCAGTTGATCGAAACCATTTATCTGCATATCTTCTCCAATTAAAAACATCATCAAAACCGACCTTAATCAGCTTTGATGATGTTTTTAAAATCCCCCGTCATTTCTGACGGGGGGATGATCCCTTATTCCTCTGTGTTCTCTTCCGGCTCAACGGGTGTGGGTTCGGGAGTAGGCTTGTTATCTACGATTTCCATGATATCGCAATTGCCAATCCCATTTTCAATCTTCACGATGGCATAAAGCACATCAGCGGCATTATAATAAGCGGCAAGCGTACTATGGTACTCTATTCTTGCAGCTTTTTCTGTCGTACAGACAGTCACGCTTGATGCATCCTGTCCCTGTGTGTTAGTTAACAGTTTTACAACATAGTATTTCATTGATTTATCCTCCTTTATTTGTTTTGTTATGCACTTAATCTGCTAGGTGGTAGTACCATGAGGCGAGCGCCTACTGTACCTAATACCGCGTTTTCTCCATGACCCATATTATGGAAAAATAAACCGTGGTTGGTATAATTTCCATTGTCACTGCCGTTACGTAATACATAGTTTTCCGAGCCATCACCGAAATGCTCGACAGCATCACAAACATAAGTATTAAAATCAGAACTTGACGAGTTACCAAAAGGCAATAATGAGTAGTGATTATTTGACGGCATATTATATCCTTTTATAACTCTGGGTGCATAAATATACGGCGACGGTATAGGTCCTATATTAACTCCGCCCTGATTTGCGCTAAATAATGCCGGGTTAATAATTGAATATACCTGATAATTGCGTGCATATATGCCGTCTACCCATATGAAACAATTACCCCATAAATTCTCAATGTGTCTATACTGTATACTGCCCATACTTGAACGCGCGTTGGCTGTGGTTCCGGTATGATAAGGCATGTTATCGGTAGCGCCAGTTAATACCTTACCACTAGGCTCGATGCCTATCATTGCCTGACAATTCCAGTTAGCAAATTCAACGAGATATAATAAGCGTAAAGTCCATAACAAAGCATCATCAAAATTCCATATATAAGAACCTAAATTATGTATATTTGTCCTAAAAGATGCCATGGATTCGGACGTTTTAGGTGTTACGCCTGTTTTACTCTTATAATCACTAGTGCAATGATATCTGCTAACATATGCATAATCACGCTCACCAACTCCATCGCCTCTATCCATGTGCATAGGGTCGACATACGAACCATCAAACTGGTTCATGCTTATTTGTGCCTTTAACCCTACCCCGTTAGGCTGTGATAACTTATAATAAAACTTAGGTATCTCCACAAGCTCTCCGGCACTAGCATCAGTCACCCTCCGCATACCACTCCACGGCATGATGTTGTCAAAGGGGCTACTAGGTGTGGTACTCATTCCACTGTAATACGGGTTAGGGTTTGCAAAACCTACCGCCGCATCTGTTCGCACCCACGAGGGGTCAGCAGTACCCGCCCATTCTGCGCCGTAGATAGCCGTATCTTTAGGAGGTCGTGAAAGCCAATCTTTTACAAAATACATTCCCATAGTATCACCTCCTAGTGGACTCGCATGAGGGGTGCAAGATTATAGTAACTGTCGTAGTAGCTGCTGGTCATACTACCATCGCTATAAACAAACCAGACATAGCTGCTGCCACTGGTGGAGCGAGACCTGGTCCACCAATAATAAGCAGAACCACCAAACCGATTCTTGATTCTACTAGAAGATCCAGATTCAAATATAGGATATTTAACACCTTCTACAACCACATTACTAAAATTAGTAGGTACATTACCATTTACTTCTATAAAACTAGGTAATATAACATAATCATCAGTATACCATGTACCTTGACTATTATATTTAGGATTCATTAATCTATTTTTAAGATTACTACTAAATCCATTATAGAAAGTACCATTTAACCAAGTTCTAGGAGTACTACTTCTCCACTGGTTATTACTACTACTAAAAGTAGTATTATAGAAGCAATCTTCGCTTATCAAATCATAGCAATTACTCTGACCTGTATTCTCACTGTCATGGTTAACATCAGCTATTACCCACAACCCGTTATTGTAGTTAACGCTGTTCCCTAACTGTACCTTATACCCTATATACTTACTATCATACACGCCATGCTCCAAAAGCTGTATGAAAGCGGCTTCTGTCGCAACATGAGTAACAGGGTCAAAGGCACTATCGGGGTCATACGGACTTGCCTTATACGAGCCTACTATAAATAATGCCATATCATCACCTCACATATATCCTTACAGCTATTGTCTGGGCGGTACTTACTTTAGGCATTATTACGGTACAAACTCCCGTACTAACGGTTACATCTTCTGGAGTTAAGCCCCACACAGACACAGCTAAATCTATGACAGATGTTGTCAGAATTGAGCTATCTGTAAAAGTAACAGTAGTAGTTGCAGAGGTAGATAAGGTTACTGATTCTTCAAGATAGGTATTGTTCATCTTGCCGTTTAGTGCAGTCTCTACATCACTAAAGCTGTCTATGGACTGTCCATCGGTGATTGCTGATACGCTGGCAGAAGTGGCATAGCTTGTGGTGTCTACAGTACCATCATTCTTCAAGAGTCCGGCTGTCTGTGACTTCTGCACATATCCAGCAAGAATAGTTGAAAGTCCTACGGTTGTAACATAATCAGCCAGAGCCGTACTTAAATCCGTAGTCGTTACGTAATTAGACAAATCTATTTCAGTATCGCCTATCTTCTCCCAACCAAGCGATGTTCCATCCAAGTTGATGTATTCATCTTTAATATTGTCAGTCTGTGCCGTTGACTTCGGTACAAGATATATAACATTAGTCTGAATATTAGATGAAGGCAGCTCAGATACAGCTTCAAAGTGCATAGTGCTTATTGCAGCTATGAGAGCTTCAACCTCAGCCTTTGTATATGTCTCTGATTTAAGATAGTAGTTAACAAGGTTATTTACTGTGTTTGTAATAAAACCACTATCATTATTAAGGTCGCTTGTATCTGTAGGAATATCTGAACTGTTTGCCTTGCCCTGTAAAGCCGTATATACACCGTCACTAGCAACGGCATTGTTACTTCCTTGCGTAGGTGTAGGGTCTACTGTGATAGACGGAAAATTATCTGCGTTCTTCCATCTGCCTGCTGTAGCATCCCACACGATTATCTGACCGTCAGTGAGATTATCTATGTCAACATCATTGAGATCAACAAGGCTTGTATCTACTGTACCCGCAGAAGCGTTCTCCCATTTACGGGTAATCCCATTAAACTTCAATATCTGACCATCTACCAGATTATTTAAGTCTATATCGGTAATATGGGACATATCAGTGTCAAATCCAGACACTAAACCCGCATCTACAGTCGTGTCATTATCCATCACAAGTATAAGATGACTGTCTACAATAGACGCACTCTTTATGCCAAGACCTGTATCGCCTTTAGCACCGTCCATCACATCTACAGTAGTAGTCTGTTCTGTACCGTTATCGAGATACCACGCAAACACAATACGAGTACCGCCAGTGATAGCCGTACTACTCTTTATCTGGCAATTCTTACCTTTAATCGCTCCACCGCCAGCGATAGAAGCATCGGTATACTTCTTCGCCATATTCAGTGTTATAACACTTATACGATCCATACACGCCACCTCACTGTTCTATAAATTCGCCCTGTTCATTGGCGATATATATTGCTCCTGTGCCTACTACCATAAGCCATGAGCCTACAGCTATCTGGTCAAAATCTTCATAACCAGGTATATCCGTTACTTCGGGTAACGGACTGGGAACGGTGTCGGAGTATATTTCACAATAGACCTGCTGCTTATCATCTCTTGTTATTGATTTACTGTATGATACTGTCATATTATCCTTCCTTTCTTTGTGCCACCACAGCCCCAAAGCAGGGTGTTGTTTTATATAACATCATCTATCAAAGAAAAGTCTTGCGTCATTTCTGCTGATAGATATTTTAAAATGTTTTCTGTTGCAAAGACTTTCATAGGTTTACTTCGCAAATTCTTATGTTTAAAGTAAGCATCTATGTAATCTTTCATCTCGTTAATATCAAGAGTTTCAAAATAATCAAACAAACTATCAATAACTTCATTCATGGTTGCTTCTCTATACCATGGATGAAAGTCACCATTGTACTGTCTATATCTCTTAAAGAAATACATCACTATTGTTATCAGTACATTGTATGCCGTATCAGACTTCCTATCCCAATGTGACGCTTTCCTCTGAATAATCTTCGGTAAAATCTTTTCGCAATAATGGATATACTGTTTGTCAGACTCCCATTTCCATTTTCCATTTTCAACATCTGGAAAATCTCTTTTATCATCGTCCGTGTCGCTTGCTTTAGCAAACGACTCTTTATCCTCTTTATGAGTAGTTTTTGAAGATGTATTCCCTGTAGTATTCTCTGTTAAGGAAATTACCTTTTCGTCAATTTCCATTTTACCCTTTGGGGAAATTGGATTTTTACCTTTGGGTAAAATCGTTGATTTTATTGACTTTGAGGACTCTTCTTCAAGGATTTCTTTTGCCTTATTATCTAACCACTCTTCAACTAACCGATTATATGTATCAAGGTTTGGTCTGATATGAACTGTCGGTGAACCGCCAAATCTAAACAGCTTTGTTTCAACCAATCCTTTATCTTTCAGTATCTTAACAGCCCTATCATACTGTTTAGGACTTATTCGTATTTCTCTGTACCAATCTTCCCTTGTTTTGGCAAGCCATAGCACATTTTCGTGTTTTACCCGCAGTCTTGTCTTTCCTTCGTTGTTTGGCATACACCAATACATTATCTGTGAAAACAATAATCCTGCTATTAAATCGCCTGTCATATCGACATAAGGCTTATGTAATACCGTAACTTCCTGTGCAAACGCATTGAGTGCCAATGCCCTCGCTTCTTCTTCATTCATCTTTGTCTACCGCCTTTTCGTAAACTATGCCTTATTTGCAAACAGCAAGGAAACAGTTAAGGCTTACTGCTTGTCGGGAGCTACCCTATCCTTGCCAAGTATGCACTTATATATTTCTTCCTTCCTGGCAGTGGCTTTTACACCACTGCCTTTCCCTGAAAGGAGAAGCTGAAACGCCTTATGGCGAAACAACCATTTTCTGATAATCGGCTATTCCGTATTCCCCTGTTTCTTCCAGTCCTACGGACGCTTGCCAATCCTTCATTGCCTGTCTGACTCTTTCATCATACAGACCATCATTCCCTACATCGTACCCTAACTCTTTAAGGCACTTCTGTAGTTTTGCTACTCTATCATTAAAGTCACCGTAGCCCATTCTAGGCTCTACTACATCCAGTTCGGGTGACGGTTCGGGCGTGGGTTCGGGTTTCGGAAAACCATTCAAACCCAGCCTCTTTATCGCTGACTCATAATCCACATAGCAATAATTCTGATCGCAGACCTTGCCAGCTATCTTATTATCACGGATATAGTTAGTCTCACCGCCAAACTGCCAGATACCGACTTCCATTCCGCTTGCCAATACAGGCTTATTCTTCGCCCAATATGCTACCCAATGGCAAAAGTGACTTATCCTGTTATCATCTATTCTGGTATTGAAAGAATAAGGATTGCCATATATCCCTGTGAAGTACCCTGCGCTCTCCACTCTTTCGCAGAAAGCCAGAATAATATCCGTCAGAAGGTTTTTATCAAGGTCAAGCATCCTGCCTTCTACATCATAGTAAACAGGCATTTCAAACTGTTTCCCTGCAAGCAATGAAAGAAACTTATCTGCTTCTTCCTTTGCTCTCTCCACGGTCAGCGCAGCTCCAAAAAAATAAGACCCACAAGGGATCTTGTTCTGTTTGGCTTTAGTGTAGTTCTTCTCAAACTGACTATCTTTATACAGTCCATCATCTCCACCTCCGGCTTTGATGATTACAAACTGTACGCCCTCTGCCTTCGCCTGTGTTAAATTAAAATCTCCCTGATGACGGGATATATCAATTCCAAAAGTCATTTCTGCACCATTAAGAGTTAACCGTTAATAAAACTTCGTCTTACTGTATTCCTCTTCCAACAAAAGTAAAAAGCCGACCATGGCTATCGTGTATGCAATTATCGTTCCTACCACAATCGCAAAATTCTTCATACCTTTATCAGCTTTATGCACTCATAACAGATATTTTTTACTTGCCAATCCGTTAGATCAAATTCTTCTCCCAATTTTTCAAAGGTGATACCGTCTATGTACCGCCTCTTCATTATCTTCCTGTTCCGTTCCGCATGATTTATCCCTACCACCCATTCATCAATGAGTAATTCTATTTCGCTTCTAGGTTTTCCAGAGAACAAATGTTTCATATGAAACTCACTAATTATAATATACTAAAGCCGTTTTTCTTAT
>AUXO017414719.1_pt1 | contig 16427 bp, 12 predicted proteins | sample 768731 | NCBI WGS metagenome assembly AUXO01 (sample SAMN02715735, study PRJNA202380) | gut metagenome | biome: sheep rumen | host: Ovis aries | place: New Zealand: Palmerston North
TACTTTGTAGGATGTAACTCAAGGAATGCCTGACCGAAGCAAGCTGAGAATGTTGGTGTAGGCTCTGTAATTCCACGTTCTGTACCAGCAAGCTTAGCTGTAAATCCTGAAAGGAAGTAGTACTTAGTCTGTTCTGGTGTAAGAATAGATACTGGAGGAAGTACGCCAAAAGCATCTGCTGATAAGAAGATTACATTCTTAGCTGCCGGTGCTGATGAAATTGGGCGAACAATATTCTCAATATGGTTGATTGGATAAGATACACGTGTATTTTCTGTTACACTCTTATCAGCGAAATCAATCTTACCATTCTCATCAATTGTAACGTTCTCTAATAATGCATTTCTCTTAATTGCATTGTAGATATCCGGTTCAGATTCCTTATCAAGGTTGATAACCTTTGCATAACAACCACCTTCGAAGTTGAATACGCCGTTGTCATCCCAACCATGCTCGTCATCACCGATTAAGAGACGCTTAGGATCTGTTGATAATGTTGTCTTACCTGTTCCTGAAAGACCAAAGAAGATTGCTGTATTTTCACCATTCTTGTCTGTGTTTGCTGAACAGTGCATTGAAGCAATACCCTTTAATGGAAGGTAGTAGTTCATCATAGAGAACATACCCTTCTTCATTTCTCCGCCGTACCATGTATTTACGATAACCTGTTCACGGCTTGTAATGTTGAACATTACTGCTGTTTCAGAGTTTAATCCTAATTCCTTGTAGTTTGTAACTTTAGCCTTAGAAGCGTTATATACAACGAAATCCGGCTCAAAGTTTTCAAGTTCTTCAGCTGTTGGCTTGATGAACATATTTGTTACGAAATGTGCCTGCCAAGCTACTTCTACGATGAAACGTACAGCCATTCTTGTATCTGCGTTTGCACCACAGAATGCATCTACAACATATAATTTCTTATTAGAAAGCTCTTCTAAAGCAATCTTCTTAACTGCTGCCCAAGCTTCCTGTGTTGCAGGATGGTTATCATTCTTATATTCATCTGATGTCCACCATACTGTATCCTTAGAATTCTCATCTTCAACGATGAACTTATCCTTAGGAGAACGACCTGTATAAATACCAGTCATAACATTAACAGCACCAAGTTCGCTGTCCTGTCCCTTTTCGTAACCCTCTAAACCAGGCTGCATTTCTTCCTTGTATAAATCTTCATAAGAAGGATTGTATACAACTTCAGTAGTACCGCTAATACCATACTTGCTTAAATCAACTTTTGACATCTTACATTAACCTCGCTTTTCCTTTATAGTGTATCTAACTTTTTCAAGTTACGCCAGTCAAATTCCACAAAAATGGAAGCTTGCCTAAACTATGTATATTATTTCACAATGTATATAAAAAGTCAATGAAATTTATGAATACTTTATCCCATTCCAGTAAACAGGACTGACAATTTCCGCACATTCCGGAAGTGTTACATCTTTTAACGCCCATTTCTTAAATTCTTCGAATCCTGTACGGTCTACAATATAACCGATATGCTCTTTTCCTCCCGGCGCATTAGGGTCAATATATTCTTTAACATAATCATATGTGTTCTGAACAATTTTTAAGATACTTTCCTCATCAATCCATTTAATCCAATCCTGCCCCATTCTTGGATTCTTCTTACCTGTACGTCCAAAAATCGTGAGCTTGTAATATTTCTTCTGACTTCTCGTCCATGCCATATTCGGACAGGCAAGAACACATTCTCCACAGCCAATACAACGTACCTCGTCACGCTTTGGTCTGTAATTCACTGAGGTTAATGCACTCACAGACTTCTTTGTACAAGCCTTCACACATGCTCCGCAGCTGACACAGCGGTTACTGTCAAACTGTGGAATCGTCATGCCTATAATTCCAAAATCATGCATACGCACCTTTGCGCAATCATTTGAACAGCCCGTAAAACATACTTTAAAATGTAAATCATTTGGGAAAATTGCTTTTTCCATCTTTCTTGCAAATGCCGTCGTATCATAACAGCCATACGGGCAGATGCTATTTCCGACGCATGCCATCACATTTCTGGTTCCTGATGCAGAATAGCCTTCCCCTTCTATTTCCTGATTAATTCCCAAGCCTTCAATAATTGGCTGAAGTAACTGATTGACCTGTGGCATCTTCTCATATGGAATTCCCGGAATCTCAAATCCCTGTCTGATTGTTAAATGAACCGTTCCATTTCCATATGTTTCAGCAATATTCTGAATATCTGCTAAATATTTCGCTTCCATTCTGCCGCCCGGAACACGCACTCTTGACGCTGCAAGCCCACGTTCTTTTGTGACACGAAATGCATTTTTCTTTAATTTCTTCGTATTAATATCCATAACATTCCCCTCCTAATCAATCAAGGTCTTACCCTCTGTATAACAAAATACCGGTCCATCTAAGCACACATAACGGCTGCCAATGCGACAATGTCCACATTTTCCCAGTCCACAGCACATTTTTCGTTCTTGTGAAATCCAAATCTGCTCTTCTTTTAATCCACGTTCTAACAACCCCTGTACTGAAAAACGCATCATTGCCGGAGGTCCTACGACAATTGCAACGGCATTTTCTATATGTTCGAACTGTAAATCAGGAATATATTTTGTTACAAGTCCAACCTTGTGCCGGTCATTTTCTTCCCCTGCATCCAATGTCAAAATCACATTCATCTGCTCGCTCCATCGAGCGAAATCATCTCTAAATAATATATCCTGTTCTGATTTAAAGCCCGCAATTAAAGTCTGTGCCACTCTTTCCTCTTGATGATTTGCAAAATAATCAATCACCCCACGCACCGGAGATACCCCGGTACCACCGGCAACAATCACAACTTCTTTATCTTTATAATTTGTTACATCAAATCCATTTCCATAAGGACCGCGCAGGAACAGATGATCTCCAACATAATGTTCAAAGACTTCATTTGTAACCTTACCAACCTTTCGAATCGTAAGTTCTACATATCCGTCACCAATACCACTTACTGAAATCGGTGCTTCGCCAAACTTCGGAATAGATACTTCAAAAAACTGTCCCGGAAGTACTTTGCCTTCATAAGATAAACGGAATGTATACTCTATTTCTGTATGCTTCTTCACAGACAGGATTTCTGAAATAAAAGGTACATATTCATTCTTAGTCATTGTGCTCTACCTCCTTCATCCCTTCTTCTAAGCGGTTCATGCAGTGTGAAAATGAAATATATTCCGGACAGACATCATCACATCGGCCACATCCAACGCACATATAATATCCGTTGCGCTCTTTGTAATCTAAGATTTTATGAAGTACTTTAAAGCGCATACGTTCTCCCATCTTCTTACGGTAGCTTCCGCCGCCTGCCACATCCGTATATCCGTCTACCATACAGGATGCCCATACTCTTCTGCGTTCACCGACTTTCCCGTTATCCGTATAGAAAATATCCTGCATTGTAAAACATGTACAAGTCGGACAGACAAAATTACATCTGCCGCAGTGAATACATCTGCTGTCATAATCCTTCCAAATGCTGCTCTTAGATACCCTGTAATCTATTTTTTCAGGAATCTGTACATGTGTCTGTGTCTGCGTAACAAATTCAACGCTTACATCTTTCTCTGTATCTGTGTATTTTTTCACAATGTCATCTATCCATGTTTCTTTACAGTCCATTTCAAATACACCATTTTTTTTATTCACTCCTGCATCATACGCGCTTGTCTGATTCGTTTCCATATCTGCACAAAAACAATTCTCATATGCATTTGTGCATCCCATCACAATAAAATGCACTTTTTCACGAACTCTCTGATAATAATAATCCGCCGGTCCATTTGATAAATACATATCATCTAATCTGCGAACCGCATGTCTGTCACAGCTTCTCAAGAAAATAACTGCGCCCTTCTTCTCTGCCTGTGCCTCCTGCACGGAATCCTCCGTAAAATAAAACAACGTCTGCGATACCGGTGTGAGAATCTCCTTAAACGAAAATTCCGACTTTTTCTCAAATTCTACATCTGCAATCGAATGAATCTCCCCATATCGTATACAATCCGTATCAGAAAATCTTCCTCCATTTTCAAAACACTTTGGTGCATATACGATGTATGATTTTTTTAATTCCTGCAATGCCTGATTCATTTGGTCTTCATTTAAAACATACCCCATAGCATACTCTCCATTCTTCTTTTGATTTAAAATTGTTTAACCCCTATACAACTGTGATAAATTTTCTCATTTATCTTCTAATACAATATTATCAGATTCTTTTTATTATTTCTATTTATTTTCAGTTTTATTTTGTATTAAAATTGTATTTTATTATTTTTTAACATCACTCTGTTGTATTTGTCACTATTTTAACAAGCTATTTATTGACATTATGTTGCACACGCAACAAATCTAATAGAATTTATGCGATTGGTTTTCTTTATATTTTTTTAATAATTTTTATGCTTTCCACACATTTACATTCCTTTTTTGAAGTATTATCATAAAGGCATAAACAAACGAAAGGACGATTTACAAATGAAAGACTTCAATCAACTGAAAATGAAAGAACGATTAAGTAAAGTATTCTCTAAACTTCTCTTAATCATTACGCTTACCTCTGTATTTTCTTTTGTATGTTTTCAGTTACTTGGCGGTAATATGATTACATTTTACAAAAACGAATACAAAACAACAGAAGCGCAAATGGGAATCCGTAAAGACATTCAAACCTTAAATAAACGAATTCTTTGGGTTTCATTAAAAAATGATTCTTCTGAACTCAAGAAACAACGTGCTGATTTTGATACACGTTTTCAACAGCTCAATGAGCAAATGGACTTCTTATGCTCTACAGTAAATGACACTTCGACAACACAATCTATGAAGGACCTTCTGAAAACATTTCAGAATGACACATATGCATTATTAACACTTGCTGAATCCGGTCAGACTGATAAAATCATTGCTTATTATGAATCCAATTACAACAAATCTTCTGAAGCTCTTGCTGATTCCTTAAACGAGTTTGGTGAATATGCAGATTCTGCCGCCTTGCAAAAATATCATAAGAGTATCGCAATCCAAATTGGCGTTAGTATTTTACTTGTTCTTGTCACTCTCTATGCATTTATTCGTGCAAAACGATTAGCTCATATGACAACAGACAGTATTGTAGCACCTTTAACTGAAATTGATGCGGCTGCAAAAGAAATCGCAGGCGGAAATCTTCATATCGATATTGCGTACGAATCTCCTGATGAAATCGGTAGTGTTGCTGACAGTCTGCGTTCTGCCATCAACAGCCTTTCGGCTTATGTAGCAGACATTGACCGTGTCATGGAAACAATGTCTAACGGAAATTTCAATGCTGAATTTGAAAATGAATTTATCGGAGATTTCAAGAATATTGAAACTTCCTTAAACAACTTTACCACGAAGATTTCTGAAAGTCTCAAGCAAATCAACAGTGTCGCAGAGCAGGTTCATAACGACTCTGAACAGATTTCACAATCCGGATTATCTCTTGCCGAAAGTGCAACTGATCAGGCCAGTATCGTTGAAGAATTAACTGCAACAACCAATGATATTACAGAACGTATCTCTGAAAATGCTGAAAATGCAACAGCTATCAGTCGCGAAGTAGATGCAGTTGCAAATGGGATTTCCACCGGAAATGAAAAGATGCAAAATGTTGTCGAAGCCATGGAAACCATCAATCAGACCTCTCAGGAGATTGGTCATATCATCCAGACAATTAACGAAATTGCTTCCCAAACAAATCTGCTTGCATTAAACGCATCCATTGAAGCAGCAAGAGCCGGGGAAGCCGGTCGTGGATTTGCTGTTGTTGCCGATCAGGTTAGTGCCCTTGCCGGACAAAGTGCCGAAGCTGCAGCTTCTACTGCTTCTTTAATTGATGCTGCCTTACAAGCCGTAACCCATGGCAAACAAATTGCAGATGATACTGCTGCAAACCTGCAGGAAGTTGTTACCGGTGCTATGGAAATCCGTAATAAGGTAGAATCCATCGCAACCGCTTCTGAAAATCAGGCGGAAGCTATTCGCCAGGTTGATTTAGGCATCAGTGAAATCGCCGAAACCATCCAGACAACTGCTGCCACAGCGGAAGAAAGTTCTGCACTCAGCGAAGGATTAACCAATGAGGCTGCTTCCTTAAAAGAACAGGTTGCACAGTTTCATACAAAATAATTTGTGCGAACCCCTTCCATTCATTGTCCCCACAGTGAATGAGATACATAAAAGAAAGAAAACCCAAACCTACAAAAAAATATAACAAAAAAACAACCACGAGATGATGTCCTATTCTAATACTTGTTGTATCAAGCATCCTCTCGTGGTTGTTTATATTAATTCGATTGACAAGACTACATCTCATCAAATTCTTTCAAAATATCTGCCGTAATATATTCTACAATATATTTTTTACTTTTTTCTTTCCAATCTGTAATCTGCGCACCAAAAGTCTCTTCAAATTCCTGATACACCTGTTCCCGTTCCGCTTTATCACGACTTCTCACATATGCCATCGCAAACATCTTCATTGCACTGTCTTCTAATAACGGTGTAAACGGACTCTGCTGATTTTCCTGTAACGCATTGGTCTGCTCTGATGATTGTATTTCTTGGACTTCCCGTGTTTCTGCATACACCTGTGAAGCTGTCTGTGTTGTTTCTGACAGCTGTTGGAAATAATATCTGGACACATCCATCGTAACAGGATCTTCATCTTTTAAGTACTCAAACCCCGGAATATCAAAGATAACCTTCTTATTCTCATCTGCTAATGCTGATACAATTGATCTTGCACTAAGCGGCAGAATTGCATACGTATGTCCACTCTTTATTACACTGCTGCTGATACGGATTTCCTTGATTTCTTTTTCCATATTACACACCTCTTTCACCTTTGTATCCGGCAATTTATTCGTGTGACATTCTCCAATCTATACATCTTTGTAAATATTCAATATACTCCGGATTCTTACACATACCTTTTCCCGGTGTATCACTAATCTTTGCGACATCCATACCATTACATTTTGTCGTTTTCATAACGATATTCAATGGTTCTTCATCTGTATCATTCGAAATATATGTTCCAATACCAAAAGCAATTTTACACTTTCCCTTAAAGTAATTATAAATCTTATCTGCTTTTTCAAAATTTAAACTGTCACTAAACAATAATGTCTTCTGTGTTGCATCAATTCCTAACTTTCTATAATGTGCAAGCATCTTATCGCCCCATTCAATCGGATCTCCCGAATCATGTCTGACACCGCTAAATAATGTTGCAAATGTGAGCTGAAAGTCTTTTAGGAAACAATCTGTAGTTATCGCATCTGTCAATGCTGTTCCATTTAGCACACCATATTCATCTACCCACGCCTGCATAGAATACCAGTTCGAATAAGCAGGATTGTGTTTATGATTTCCCTGTCCTACACACATAATCCACTCATGTGCCTGTGTTCCAACCGGAATCAGATTATATTTCTTTGCAAGATATACATTCGATGTGCCAACAAATGCTGACTGCTCCAAATCTTTTTCAGCAAGTTTTCTAACCGCTAACTCCTGTGCTTCTCCTGAAAGTCTTCTTCTTAATCCGAATTCACTAAATGAAGCGATATGATATTTTCCGCTCGCCAGCCACTGAATCTTCTCATCTAATTTGCGTTCAAACTGTTTCATCAAATCCTGATAATCATATGCCATTCTAAAATATACTTCATTTATAATCGCAAGAACCGGAATCTCATACATGGAAGTATTCAACCATGTTCCTAATGTTTCGATGGATAATCCACATTCTGCGTCCTTTGAAATCACAAAATCCTCAAAGCGCGGCTGCCACAGACGAAGGAAATCCACATAGCTTCCCTTAATCCATGTAATTGAATCCAAATACTGCAGTTCATCTTCTGTAAAACGAAGGCTGCAATATGCTTTGAGCTGCTCAATAATTTCATCCACCATCTCTGATGTAAAATGAACATCCTTATTTCTGCATTTGAATGTCCAGGTTGTCTTATAATCGCTAAACTGATGATAAATTGCCTGTCCCATTGAAAATTTATATGCATCTGTTTCTAATAAACTATTGATAATCTGTGGTAATTTCATTATTATTCTCCTTCTATTACATTAACCTGGCACATTTTCATTGTTTCAAGTGATGCTTTATGTGTATCCGGTGTTACGCCTGCACAGCAAGACGCATCTACATATACTTCCGCTTTTGGAAATGCAGTCTTAATCAGCAATGCATTGGAAATCACACAAATATCCGTACATAAACCGATCAGTTCCACATCTTCACCTGATAATACGTCACTCCAGCCACAATACCCGAATGTTGGTTTATCAATGATTGTATCTGTATCTTTCACTGTTAAATGTTTATCAAGCTCCCAACCTGCTGTTCCTTTGATACAATGTTCTACAGGAAGATGCTTTCCTTCCAGTGTTTCCAAATAATTTACAGGATGTGTATCTCTTGTAAAAATGATTCGTTCTCCATTCTTGCGATACACTTGAATCTTCTTTTCCACATTTGCGACAATTTCCTGTGCTTCTTTTGTTCCTAATGAACCGTCTACAAAATCCTTCTGCATATCCACTACAATTAACGTTCTGCCCATCTGAATCCTCCTGTGCCGTATCTTTTCTTATTTTATATGTTACCATTTTCTAACACGAATTCAAAGGTCTATTTACAAAAAACGACTTTTAATTGTTAGAATTTTAACATAAAGTTCCATTCTAACCGTTAAAAGCCGTTTTTTGCTTCATTTATGTTTGCTTATGCAACACACTAAATGTTTATCCAATTCCCCTTCGGATAACATTTACTGACGTAGCTTGCCTGCCAATTCTTTTAACTGTTCCGTCAGTGAAATAACCTGCTCCATAATATCAATATTAGACTCTGTTGTTTCTAATGTATTATTCGCATGACTCGCTACTTCCTCTGAAATAGATGAAATGGTAGAAATACTATCCACAATTTCGTGATTTGCAGTCAATAATTCTTTGATATTTTTCTCAAGAAGCTGCGAATTCTCTTTCATATGACCTGTGCTGTCTTCAATGTCCATAAAACTCTTCACTGCATTTTTTGTTGCAATGTCTTGACTAGAAATCAGTTCAATCATTCCATTTGTAACATCTACAACATTATTAATTGTTGTACCAAACTCCTGCAGCATCTGCTGAATCTGTGTTGTTGCCTGATCTGTCTCACCTGCCATGCCTGAAATCTCTGTTGCAACAACTGCAAATCCTTTTCCTGCTTCTCCTGCTCTGGCAGCCTCAATACTTGCATTTAATGCTAACAGCTTCGTCTGTGCCGTTATTTTATTAATAATAGCTATGACAGATTCCATCTGCTCCATATTGGAACAAAGTTCCTGTAATTTCGTCTTTACATCTTCACCTGCTTCTACTGACTCATTGACTTTTGCAATCAGATTTTCTATATTCTGACTGCCTTCTGATACTGCTTTACCGGTATCCGCAATTCCTTGTGTAATGACATCGGCACACGTTGTAACTTCCGTAATTTTATTTTGTATATCTTCTGTCATTCCTAACTGATTCTGAACAGCCTCTGCAGTATCTGTTGAACCTTGATTCAATTCATTCATTGCCTGCTTTGTTGCTAACATTGTATGATTCAATTCTTCAATCTGCGCACTTACAATATCAATTGTATCCGACATCGTATTTGAAGTCTGCAAGGTTGTATCAAGCAATTCATTTGTTTTTATACTCTGTTCCTCAATTTGCTGTAACTGTAATTCATTATTCTTATGAATAACCCTTGTTGTCCATAAGGAATAAATACAAATTAATGTCATCGCTAATACTTGAATTTCAATCATTGCACTGTCTTCTTTGGTATACGTTCCATTCGATATAAAGAAAATAACCTGAGCAATGTTTACAATTACAATTCCAACAGATAATTTAATACTGTATGAAATATCTCCATATGCAGTAACAACAATTAACATTGGTAATACATATATAAACGCCAATTTGTTATTTGTCGTTATACATATAAAAATATAAAATATCGCAAATCCATATCCAACAAAATGTTTAATCAGCTTTGATGACGGATTCTTCTTATATGTAATACTTTCAATTACCGGTGACGCTATTCCTATCAAACACGTCAATATGACATACTGTACCGCTCTTGCACCTTTTGCAAATTCAGCAAAATATGCCACACATATAATTAACACTTCAATCCAATGTGTCATTCTCGCAAACGCATTATTCCGTGCCAACTGAACCGTTTCCATATTCAGTCCTTCACAACCACCTTGTTTCTCCATAACCGTATCCTCCATGATTAGATTACTTTTGTTACTGTATTTGATTTATTAAATAGTAACAACTTATGATATTTTATATATTATACCAACAATTTGCATAAATTGCAATTAAAAATCTGATATTTATTCATCATTTTTCATATTGTTCTGAACTATTTTACATTCACATTGTAATTTTGAATATTTTATATACCGATTATCAATATTTATTTTGTTGAAATATAAAAAATTAAAAAAGTCTTTGAAACATCCCACTTTCTCTTTGTGGAATGAAATCAAAGACTTTCTTTTTATATTTTTATTCAACAGGTTTTGCAAGATTTATCAGCGTATCGCCTGCCACACGATATTCTGTCCATTCTGACATTGGCTCTGCCCCTAACGACAGATAAAAATCAATACTTGGCTGATTCCAGTCAAGACAAGTCCATTCTAACCTTCCGCAATTCCGTTTAACTGCAATTTCCGCCAATCGCTGCAGCATAGCTTTACCATATCCTTTTCCACGACATTCCGGAATGACATATACATCTTCCAAATGAATCCCTGCTCTGCCAACAAATGTCGAAAAATTATGAAAAAACAGTGCAAATCCTACTTCTTTTCCTTCTTCCAACACAAAAAATACTTCTGCACAGTGTTTATCAAATATCCATTCTGTAAGCGTATCTTCATCAGCAACGACCTCATCACTTAATTTCTGATATGCTGCAATTTGCTTGATAAACCACAAAATCAGTCCAACATCTTCTCTTGTCGCATTTCGAAACTCTGCCTTCATATTTCTATACAACCTCTCCTATTCTCTTATTATATCATATATATACTCGAAAACTCGCACTTCGTGCTTTTTCGCTACTTCGTAGCTGTATTTTCTCGTTAATGGCTTGAAAAAAAACAAATGCCACCTTCGGTGTCGCTTGCTTTTTTCTGTGCTCATTTTATCTTATGCACAACTTCATTTCATCGTTCCTGCTTCTAAAAATCATAGCGTTTCACTTCGCAATTCTTCACGCCAAATGCAGCAAACTCTGCATTACTCATCTCTGAAAAATAAGACTGTACGATTCTTGCAATTCCATTGTGTGCAACAAGCATGTACGTCTTATCCTGCGCCTTAATTTCATCTAACAAATTATAGATTCTTTGTGCCAGCATCAACATTGATTCACCGCCTTCATATCGGCAGCAAAAATCTTCTTTCGCTCTTGCAAAATCTTTTCCATCTCTTGGTGTTGATTCCCATTTTCCAAAATTTTGTTCCTTTAATCTCGGTTCTACTCTTGCTGGAACTCCTGTTATCTCAGAAATATGCTTCGCTGTATCTGCAGCACGCACCAATGGCGAATATAATATTTCATCCACCACAAGTCCTTCCTCTATGATTTTCTTCCCTGTCTCAATTGCCTGTTTGTGTCCTAATTCTGTCAGTGCAATGTCCGTTGCTCCACAGATTTTATTTTCTACATTCCAAATTGTCTGACCGTGTCTTACAAAATAAATATGTCCTTGCTGTTTCATATGTATCCCCTTCTGTCTACATGATTAAATTTTATGATTCTAGTTCTATCACCCGAAGATCTCGATACGGGTTCACGCTAGATAATCCGATTCTTGTAATCTTTACATCAAATGGACAGAAGTATTGCATCATTACTTCTATCCCTTGACGCATCTGCTCATTTGTTAATTTTTTACCAATTGTAATATGTGGCAACCACTGCATTGGTAAATAATATTTGCTCATACATGTATTTGGCATCTCTGCAAATGCCTGGTATATCCGCTGCGACATATCCTGCAAATATTCATTGAGAACTGGTGTTGCATATAACACATATGGCAGCAACATTCCTACCGATACAACGGATATTTCTCCTGCCTTCAGACAAGAAACCGCCTGCTCAAATACAGGAATCAATTCTGTTCCTGTTCTTGCTTCAATCGAAGCTATTGTCATATGCGGTGGAACCTTATTCGCTGTCATAAATGTATTTCCTGTTGCCATTGCAACTTGATCAATGTAATGTTGTATTCGCTTTGAAGATGACAAATCAAAATATGCTGATATAAGATACATTCGACATTCCTTTCTAACCTATCTATATAATCTTCCCCGCTAAATGATCTACCTCATGCTGAATAATCTGCGCCACAAATCCCGTATACTTCTTTTTGCATTTCTGAAAATTAATATCTTCATAAGCTACTTCAATTTCTTCATAGCGGGTTGTCGGACGCACCCCCACGAGCGACAGACACCCCTCCTCTGTCTCATATGCACCTTTTTGACTTACAATCACCGGATTATACATAATTATAGGAAGAAATCCTGTATCTACGATAATAATTCTTTTCCGAACGCCAATCATATTGGCTGCCATACCAACACATTCCTGTTTATGTGCTGCTAACGTATCGAGCAAATCCTGAGCCACTTTTGCATCTGCTTTGGTTGCCGGTTCTGAGGGTTGATTTAAAAAAAATATATCTTTCATGATTGGTTGTATCATTTTCTGCCATTTTCTCCTTCACTTTTAAATATGCTTTCTCCTAACTTAATATAAATTGTATTCTTTGTCTAGGGCAAATGCAAATCCATTATAATTTTCACTTAATTTATTATATAAAACGCGCTTTATCACTTACAAAAATTATAAATAATTTTATAACTTTTTCTTGCGTTATCCGCACTTATATGATAATTTCAAGTTAGATAATTTGCGTTATTATTCATATTAAGAAAATTAATTTTTTTGTTATTTTTCTTGTTTTTATTAGTTAGTTTATTTATTAATATAAGTAAATTATCTCAAATTATTAATATTGTTCACTTTTGCAATTATTTGTATTTCAATGCAATTTGACAATTTAACAATATTTATATTTCACTATTATTATAAGAAAAGAAGGTACCCTATGAAGAAAAAATTATGTAATCACTTAAAAAAAATTCGTATCCTGCCTACTTGTTTTTGGAATTATACTGTCAGATTCAAGCTTTTCTACTCTGATGAATCTAACCGTACAGGCTGCCACTTCTGATGTGTATATTTACATTCATGAAGGTGAACAGACAACCGTATATAATTATTCGGAAGCATACTCCGAACTGGCTACTCAGCCTAATGCATCCATTGCAACTGCTGAAGTATCTGCGCAATCCGGTACAGTCCAGCCTGTCAGTGCTCCAAATACCACGATTTCTCTAAACGATTGTTTATACACGCTTGAATCCGGTTCGGAAGTCGGAACATACCGATTGTCTACTATTGTAAATGACACAACTGTATATCTTGCACCTAGTTCTGCCCCTAACGGATTACCAAACTATCCAAACTCTGTCCTTCCTAGTAATCTTACAATCAGTCGTACGTTTGTCGAAGGAGGTCAGACATTTGATGCAACAGAGGGGTATTTTTATTTACGTGACAGCGGATATGGTTCATCTGTTCCTCGATATATCCATTTTAACAGCGCAAAAATATTATTTGATCGTGTTACAACTTTACGCAACAATCCTAATTTTTTAACAGAATGTAAAATACAGTTATATACTCCCGACGAAACTGCAACCTCCGACATTCCCGGATTTGCGTCCATAACAAGCAGTGATGCACTTTCTGTTGGCTCACAATACATTGTTCTTGCATCTGCAAAAGATGGAAATCGGTATGCGTTACAACCTTCGAACAGTACGTCTAACGCCAAAACTCATTTAGCCATGCTTCTTGGGAAAGCCACTAAAATTGACATCACCGGTGTACATACCGGCACCACTTCCCTTGTTCTTGGTTCCGGTTCCAATGCAACTACATATCATATCACCGTTTTGCGCAGTGGAGCACAAGATATTACCCTCTACACTGACCAGACGCCATCTCAAACTACGATTACTAATGTAGACGGTACACTTAACACTATGCCTGACGCTGCAATCGTTCAATATGAAATCGACAATCAGACTACCATTGCACGCGGTCGTACTGGAACAAATGCTTCTTATAATGGAAATTTGATTGATCTGGATAATTGTTTATATACATTTCAAGCTTCTACCGTTGATAACATTACAACGTATAAGATTTTTGCAAATGCAGGCGATACGCCTATATATTTAGCCCCACATTTAAATGGGAAACCTACCATTCCTCAATTTGAGCTTACTTCAAGTACAGCTACTGCTACTACTGTTTCAATTCTTAACAGTCCTGTACAAAATTCTGTATATTTCAAAAATATTACTGGCTATTTATTTTTTCATCGTGATTCAAAGCGATATTTTAACCAGCATACAGATGTTAGTAAAACTTCTACTAGCTGTAGTTTCCTTCTCTATCGCAAAGCTACATCCGGAGAGACTTCCAGCACTGAAATTCCCGGATATGTACAGCTTCAGTCCGATGATATGAAAAGTGCAATTCAAAATGAAGAAAAATATCTCATTGTAGCAAAAGCGAATAATGATTATTACGTTCTTCGCCCAAATACAAATACAACACAGCCATACAGTCATATTGCCAAAGTAACTATTTTAACAAATCAGGATATTACTTTCACTGCATTAAACCCAGGAAATACACATATGAATGTTGGAGAATCCGACTTTAATATTTCTATTCACTGTAATATTTCCTTAGATGCAAAAGGTGGTAACCTCGCTACAATTGATGCAGTGAGAGATGTTACAATTGGTACGCAGCTTGCACTGCCGGCTGTCACAAAAGAAGGTTATAATTTCCTAGGATGGTTTACCCAACCTGATAACGGTATTTATGTACCGCAGGATTACCAATTTGACACCACCTTATATAATAACTTAGATTCAAATCATAAACTTTATGCACATTGGGAAGTTGCTGCTACAGAATCAGAACCTACTCATCCTGATACGAATGATGATGTTACTATCACATTACTTCCAAACGGAGGTTCTATAACAAATGATACATTTACAATTAAACAAGGTATAACCCAAGATATTGAAGTTCCGACTCGCACCGGATATACATTTGTTTCATGGAACACTTGGACCAATACGGCCTTAGTTCAAAACCGAATTACAAATTATGATTATGTAACTCATGGAACTGCCCTTGTTGCCAATTGGACTCCTAAGCCAGCTGCTCTTACATTAAATGCAAATGGCGGCTCTGTTAGCTCTACTTCTGTTACAGGTTTATTTGACGGCAGTATCGGTACCATCCCTACTCCTACCAGGACGGGTTATGCCTTTGACGGTTGGTTTGATTCTGCTGTTGGTGGTAATACGTTTACTGACACTACTTTTACTGCAGAAAACAGAACGGTTTATGCACATTGGACTGCAAAGGATGCTACATTGACTTTCGATGCAAATGGCGGTTCCGTTACTCCTGCTTCTGTTTCAGGTTTATTTGACGGCAGCATCGGTACCATTCCTACTCCTACCAGAACGGGTTATACCTTTGACGGTTGGTTTGATTCTGCTGTTGGTGGTATTACGTTTGCTGACACTACTTTTACATTTGAAAATAAGACCATTTATGCACATTGGACTGCAAAAGATGCTACATTGACTTTCGATGCGAATGGTGGTTCCGTTACTCCTGCTTCTGTTACAGGTCTATTTGACGGCAGTATCGGTACCATCCCTACTCCTACCAGAACAGGGTATGCCTTTGACGGTTGGTTTGATGCCGCTACTGGTGGTAATACGTTTACTGACACTACTTTTACATTTGAAAATAAGACCATTTATGCACATTGGAGTCCGAAACCTGCTACATTGACTTTCGATGCGAATGGTGGTTCCGTTACTCCTGCTTCTGTTTCAGGTTCGTTTGATGGCAATATCGGCACCATTCCTACTCCTACCAGAACGGGTTATACATTTGATGGATGGTTTGATTCGGTTGTTGATGGTAATACTTTTGCTGAGACTACGTTTACTGCTGAAAGTAAGACGATTTATGCACATTGGCGTCCAAATAATGCTACGCTTACTTTAGATGCAAATGGTGGTACGATTACTCCTTCTTCCGTTTCAGGTGTATTTGATGGTAACATCGGTATCATTCCTACTCCTACTAGAAC